>Ga0315913_1002867_pt1 | contig 20507 bp, 14 predicted proteins | sample MpolsnodulesMG_FD_207736 | JGI IMG/M metagenome (GOLD analysis project Ga0315913, IMG submission 207736) | Medicago polymorpha root nodule microbial communities from Los Angeles, California, United States - small nodules | ecosystem: Host-associated > Plants > Roots > Nodule | place: USA... | reverse complement strand
CAAGCAACAGAAGCAGTTTTCAATTTCTAGGGTTTATGAGAGTTTTGTGATTTGTGAATTTGAGAGAATGAGAAGAGAAAGATAATGAATTGATGAAAGTAAATTGTATATTGATTCTTATCTGAATGTACAAGTGAATGGTCTTATATACAAGTCGAGGATAAGTTGCTTGAAGTACAAGCAAAGTAACAAACCCTAACAACCTTAAGCTACATTCAAGGAGACTTGTAACTAACCAAATAACAAACTAAAAGCTAATGTGATTAACCAACTAAGCATGATTAAATCAATAACAAACTTGAATTAATAACTAAAACTAACAAAAAAAAGTTTGGTTCAAAAACTTACTAGTAATAATAAAGAGACAAGTACAAATTGCGCTGGCAAGGTAAGAACAATATATTTTAGGACAAAACTTACATACTGTTCTGTATGTACTGTTGGTGTTGTGCCCTGTTAAAACATAACACGTGTATTGTTATTGTGCTTCAATCTAACGACGTAAAAGACCACAAAAAGTCCTGGTGGCACCTAGCTCGTATCGGAAGGACGACGCCATGAAAGATCTCACAATTCCACAAGCAGAAATTGTGCCCTTGGAAACTTTCCCACTTTTGATCAAATTCTATTTGCCAATTTTGAGTTTTGACCTTGAAGCATTTCAAGCCTCTCTTTCCTAACTCATGAAGACCAGAATTGGACTTTGTGTCAAAAGAAAGAAAGATGCGTGAAAGAGCTGAAATGGAACTGAAATTTTTCAATCCTGAAGAATGTTCACGTGATGAAAATATTCAGATTTTAAGAATTTAAATTGAACTCTTTGCAAAAGTGTTGAGTTTCATTCATGGCATAACATGTATTGATATTGCTCGCAATTGCAAAAGAAAATAAAATCCTTTGATGCTTCTTCTTCTTCATATAGTTGTAGTTCCTTGGTTATTGCAAAAACTATTGGAATACTTTTTCTTTCAAAGTTGTGATTTACCATTTTTTGCAACCATATTTCTACCTATGATTATTTCTTTGTTTTAAAAGAAAGATTGAATTTTCGATTAAGAGAATAATAGAATAAGGGCATACCATAAACTTTCGTGGGCATATGAAATACAGAGAAAGTTGTGCAGTCGACAGTGAATAAGGTGTGGGACTAACGTTTTACACGAAAACGGAGAAAAGAAATATGGGGATGAATAGATTAACGAAGACTAACGTTTCTGTTAGTGATGTTGTATCTCACGTGGACATTATAATCTAGTTGTTATGTTTTAATTGGGCAACAGCACCAACAGTACATAAGTAACTGTTTGTAAGTTTTGTCCATTATTTTATCCTCTGCCAATGAGAAAATGTAGGTAAGAGAAAGGACTGCAAGTAATCAAGAATTAAGATTTACGTACATACTTATTATTCTTATTGTTTCTTAATTCAAACACGCTTGATTACGTACATACTTATTATTGTTTCTTAATTCAATTCATCAAGAACATTATAATTAAATCAAGTAATCAATTGATTTTATTTAAATCTATATATAAGTCCAAATCTAAGACCAAATAATACACTTTTTTTTTTGAGAGAGAACCAAATAATACACATATCAACCTTAATTTTGAGATAGGTGAATTTGGACCTACCAACTTAAAAAAAAAAAAACTTTCTCATAAGCATTCTTAACTTGGTTTTATGGAAAGATGAAAGTGGTGCATATATTTTATTACTTAAAGAACTATGTGTACAATTTTATTAACGTAAACGATCAATTTAAAACTAAAATTAACTTAAATGACCAATCTAATACAAACATTAATCTTAAAGACTCCGTGATGCATTTGACATTTTTACAAATATTAAAAAATTCGGTCTCTTCAATTTTTTTCGTTTCATTTTGATCACATAACTTAGAAATATTAGATATTTTGATCATTTAAGTTAGAAAATTTAGACACTTTAATTTTAGTCATTTCTATCAGGGGTTGAAATGTCTTTATAATATTTATAACTTAAGGGAAAAACTGTTAAACAGTCATAACTTAAGAGACCAAATTTAAACGGAAAAAACATAAGGGAGCGAATTGTATAATATTTGTAGCTTAAGGGGGAAAAATGAAGTGAGACAAACTTAAGAGACCAAAACAAAACCTTAAATAACTTAAGAGATTAAAATATAATTTATCCAAAATTTAAATAATGAATTATAAAGAAGAAAAAACTACACGATTGATTAATATTGAGTATTATATGCACCTAAAAAAACTCTAAAGTAAACGTTGGTGTTCATCTATTTTCGGTTTAACTTTATGGGTTATGTTAACAAGGGGTTTGTTAAAAATATAAAAGTAAAAAGTTTACATCGGGAACAACAATTTTTAAAGTCAAAAAAGAATTTCAAAAAGTTAAATACTACATATTTTTTTAAGTTAAGTTTTTATGTTTTTTTTTTTTTGAAATAATGTTTGTTTTTTTAAAAACTTGATATTTGACCATAAAATCGACTAATTTTAGGGGTTCAGTTGTGGGGCTTCATTTAAAGGCAAAGCAAAAGTTTATATGGATTATCCCACCAAAATTAACATCATAGAAAATCGAATTTGTGACCTTAAAATAAACACACTATAAAATCCCAAAGCAACATCACTCGAGCAACCCAATTGGGTTGTTTATAATTATTTTCTTAAAAAGTGTCCTAAGAAAAAATCTTTAACATTTTCCTAATCTTAATCATCTTGTTCCGTGAAAAAATATGTCCAAAGAAAGATAAGTAAATGCGGCTAAATATTGTGTTTAGTCACAATTCAAACCTGCACTCCCTCAAATAATTCAACTTTAACTATTTCACTCAAACCTTTTTTTGGTCAAATAGTTTAATGACTATAATTCACTTTTAAGGTGAATAGGTGGAGTATCCGCGGTTTGAACCTCAGCCCTACCAATTGACCTGTGTTCAAGGACCAAACCACTTGGTTTTAATTGTATCAAAAACTGATTTGTTGTTTTATTTATATTGTTTATTCAAATACATTTTCTGTTCCCTTTTAAATTAATACATATTTTTTTTTAAGGAAAATTAATACATTTGTTTGTTTCCACGGTTTAACGATTTTTCTTCTCTTTTACAACCGAAGAGTCTATAATTAACCCACCACAAAAAGTTAGTTAATTAACCCTCAATGAGAATTGTTAATTTTAAGTTTCAAAATTTATCATGAGAAGGTTGCAAAATAATGTGCAGTTCTTTCTTTAGATTTTCAAAGTAATAATTGAAGCTAATAGTACAAGTTTTGTTAATAAGATGTACAAATCTGTCCACCATATTCTTGATCTAGTAATATCTATGTTGAGAGAATTGAAAAATGATAGAAAATGAGGGAAAATATTGTGAATCATAGTTTTCTTGATTACTTGAGAATGAAACAATTACAACTTTTCACAGAGATCCTATGAGAGAGTATAATAAGTTCCTATGAACTCTATTGCATAGGATCATAATAACTAACTTTCTAATAATAATCAAGGGAAGTTGTTATATTTTGCTAACTAAAAACTAGCTGAAACTTTGATAGTCTGTGTTGCAAGTAATTGAGTTGTATGGTGTTTTTCTTCACTATAATTCCGCATTATTTTTTTCCTTGGTTATTTTAGATTATTGATATATTGCAAAATTGTATTTAAAATTATATGCAAATACTTTTAACACAAAAAAAAAACACTTGCCTGTAGATATTACTGTGATTAATAGAATGTTTTTTGTCAAAAATAAAAATAGCGCAATTGACGAAACTTACAATTTCTGCCTATTTCCTCTATTTTAATCCAATTTCAAAAAAAAACACACACACACCAGAAGCTGTAAAGCTTAACCCGAGAAAAGAATGGAAAAGAAGCGAAAAAGGAAGGTTAAGACGGAGCGCGAAGGAGATCGAAACCCAAACTCAGTTCAGCTACCTCAAATCAAAACCGAGAATCCAAAAAACCCATTCCCTTCACACAGCGCACCCACCCCACAAGAATGCCTCGAAATACGCGACACTCTCTTATCCCTCCACGGCATACCTCCTGAACTCGCCAAATACCGCAAATCGCAACAAACCAACGACACCGTGGAACCACCGGAAACCGTTCTCGACGGTTTAGTCAGAACCATACTCTCACAAAACACAACAGAAGCCAACTCCAATAAGGCTTTTGCTTCCCTTAAATCGTTATTTCCTACATGGGAACATGTATGTAACAACTTCGTTATAGTGTTGTTGTGTTTCTAATTTATGGTTGTGTGTTATCTCAAACAGTGTTGTTTTGTATATTTAAGGTGCTTGGTGCTGAGAGTAAGGAGTTGGAGAATGCTATTCGGTGTGGAGGTTTAGCGCCGACTAAGGTGAAATGTATTAAGAATTTGTTGAGTTGTTTGTTAGAGAGAAAGGGGAAAATGTGTTTGGAGTATTTGAGAGACTTTTCTGTTGATGAAGTTAAAGCTGAGTTGTCTCTTTTCAAAGGAATTGGTCCCAAAACAGTAATTTTCTTTTCCTAATCCATCTTTTTAGTATTGTGATCACCATTTTAGTCACCTGAACCATTTATTTATCATTGTTATATATAAGGTATTACGATTAGGATTGCTTTTGAAGGCTTTATGTATAATCTTTGCCTTGTTTCTTGTTGAATACTTGAATTACAATGTTACGATTGCAATATGCAACAGACTTTGGAACTCATTATCTGAGTATCTTAATTCCCTTGGCTTTTTAAACAACAATGCTCATAGGTAGCTGCAAAGCTAATACGTTTTAGAAAAAATAAATGTGTTAGTTATGATTTGATAAAAACACAAACGCTGGCGCGTAATGTTGCTTTCCTCCCATTCAATTTTCCTTGTCTGATGTCATTTCAATTCAATGACTACTTCAGCACCTTGTTATATCATTCAGAGGTGACGGCTCTCCATTTTTTTTTTATTGATCTCCACATCTCATACATTTTATCTAACAAAGTGACAGCCTTGAGAAAAATTATGAACATTTTTTGTGGTGATGTTGTTTTTGTCAATATTTTTGTTTTTAATTTTATTTTACTTTTGAACTTAATTAAGAGGCTGCCATTAAAAAAAAATATAGTTAAGAGGCTCAGCGTAGCAGAGCTGAAGTACATCACAGTAAGTTTATTTAATTTATTTTGCAGGTGCATGCATGTATATGAGTATATGATATGACCTTGTTTTAACAACATGTACTATGTAGTATTTTACCCAAACCTGTTTGGTGTAGTGAAGACACCATATGTGCCACATCCCTCCCAAAAACTATGATTAAAGTGCTTTTAGTGACTGGTTGATTTTTTTTAAAGATAATAGGTTTAATTTTGATGTTATGTGCAATGTGAGACAACGGTCTTAATGGTCACGGCACATGCTTATAAGGTATTGACTCTTGTAAAGCCTATTGAATTCCCATTATCAGAGAGCAGACCCTGGCTTGGCCTGGGGAGTAAAGTGATTCATTACCTGTCACCTTGCTGCTTATTTTCTTGAAGTATAAAAAAGTTTCCTAGGTTAGGACATTGTTTTCTTAAAAATCTTTTTCATGAGGAGGATAATTTTCAAATCAGATGAAGGAAGGACTTTTCCATTTTGTTTTGGGGGGATATCATGGTGCCTAGACATCAGACCTTGTCTTAATTGTGCAACTCTTTTTCACCAATACAAAGAGATTAAGTATGATAAATGTTATTAATAGGATAATTTGTTGTATCGGTGATATATATCAACGTTGATTGTATTTTATTCCATCTTTCTAACATAATGTCAAAATTTGCAATACTCTTATATTAATATTCAAACTCAACATAAATGTTTAGGTCATTTCCTTCTTTATGTTGGTTTCACTAATTACGTGATTGATATAGGTGTCTTGTGTGTTGATGTTCAACCTTCAGCTAGATGATTTTCCTGTGGACACTCACGTATGTACTACTGATTCCATCTTTCTTTTACAGCATATGACTCAATTGAGTTATTTCTTAAAACTTGAATATTTATGCAGATATTTGAGATTGCGAAAACCATTGGTTGGGTACCAGCTGTTGCAGACAGAAACAAGACTTACCTTCATCTAAACCAAAGGATCCCGGATGAACTTAAGTTTGACCTCAATTGCCTTCTGTATACTCACGGGAAGCTCTGCAGTAACTGCTCGAGTAAAAGGGGGAACAAGCAACAGAAGAAATTCAACGATAGCTCTTGTCCTTTATTAAATTATAATAAAGAGCCAGTTTGATCTTTGAATTCTGAAAACTTATTTTCAGTCTTTTGATTCCCAGTTCAACACGGGAACTCTGATCTTCTAACTATATAGAACCCTACTGACCAGTGTTATAGGCTTAGGCAGGATAACTCTTTTGAGAACAGTTGGAAGAAAGGCTCACAATTTTGTGCTGGTGCATGAAAAGACATGCAGGGTTTAGTTTGGATTGTGTGAAAATGGCTAATCTCTAATTGGATCATTTGGTCTTTTATGGGAGATCTGTTTCTGTTTATAGAATGATAAGGATAACATTTGGTCTAAAGTTTGCATCAAAGGTTCTTACTGATGCATTTCCTTATGCTTCTAATTCCATGTTTCTCGTATCCAGCAGGTAATTGGAATTAATCACCATTAGTATAGCAATATAGCATAATTGAAAAATTGAGCAAAGGAAGTTTTCTCTTTGCAAGTATTGAAAGAAGTGAACCACCTACCAGAACTTGCCACCATTAGAGATTAGAGACCAAGGTGAAAATCCAACAGTGTTGGCCTACTTTGATGACAAACGGATCACCCAAATCCAAAGTGGACAGCCAAACCTCTTTGGCACACTTCACCACTCTTCATTAGCTGAAGATGTTAGCTCTAATTGTTAGATTTCAATTTTCTCTAACCCAACTGAAACTCACTGAAATCAAAGAAGTTAAAAATTAATTGAAACAAATAGTAAAATATGATTTGAATCTTGAAAAGTTGAAGTTACATCTATCCGTGAATAAGTTAAACATTAAATCAATATAAAACGACTTTGAGCTTCAGTACAGTTTTATCAAATGTTATCTAATTTTAACTTCTAGTTGGGGTTTTATGTCATGTGTCTTTTTCTTCCTTGGTGTAGGTCCTCCTCCTCCTCCTCCATCTAATGGTGCTTCTCTCTTCGATATCTCCTCTTGTGCTGCCTTTAGATCCACCAGACCGCCGATCACCCCTCAGCCACAGATCATCCACCGAGGCCCCTGTCAAACCTACCACACCAGCATCAATGGTGTTCATTTTCACACCATGTCCAACCCCTTATTGGCTCGCCTTACCCTTCGGATTCCCCAAACTTACTATGACAATTCTCTTTCTAGTTGAGCGTCCCCCACCTAGTCAACCGCCTCAGACTCCAATCCCCGTTGCGGTGGACACTATTACGAAGCCTCCTCCTCCAAAGCCACTATGACAGCTTTGTCAGTTGGATTCTTAATTGTTGTCTAGTTTGAGATGCAATGTCTTACATTATTTTTTACGTTTCTCTTGTTCTACGTTTTTGTTGGTATTGTTAGTTTGTTTGAAGGTTGTGTCAATTGTGTTCGTTGAAAAGGCTCCAAAGTATTTGACCTATTGGAATTGCATTTTGAGTTGTGTGGTTGTAATGGTGGTCACCACTAACATTAGCATCATTTCCACCCTACAAATGACTTTTCAGACACACAGTTAGACTGCTGATTAGTGAAACTAACTAAAGATCTATCGAAAGAGATTAAAGTTGTGGATTCTCCTTTCTCCATAATACTCTGGCCTTTCTTAAATACAACCAAGCATCAAAATGTATTTAATCCAAATTGAGATTAAACATATTTAATTTTGTTTAAATTTAAGACCGAAGGAAATATCACTTGAAGTGTGGATGAAAAGATCCTTGTACTAACTATCTACTAATGAATGAAATTAGGCATGACAACAAAACCCATACCGTAGTTACCCGCCCAAACCAAACCCAATTTGACGGTTTTTCCCGTTTTGACTGGGTTTGGGTATGAGTTTGAGTTTTCCCCGATTTCAAAACACGGGTATGGGACGGGTAATGGATATATAGGTACCCACCCCGAACTCATATTCAAACTCGTCCCGAATGCAGAAAATTACTTTATATTGATATGTCATGTTATTTTGTTTGATAATTATCGTGTTATAAAAACTATCATCGATATTTAAATGAGCAACTAAATCAATCGATCTAATAAATGTTAAAGTGAACATATTGCTGGATAATGCATTGCAACATTTCTCTAGGGGTAGCAAAAAAACTTGTATTTTTAATTAAAAAAAATTATTCAATGCGGGGACGGGGATGAGGCGGGGATACCTGAACCCGTCGGGGACGGGGATGAGGTTCAATTTTTCATCCCCGTTGGATATGGGTAGGGTAACCGGTAAGTATATGAGAATCGGGTATGGGGACGGGGAATGTCAAACCCGTCCCCACCCCGCCCCATTGCCATGCCTAAATGAGGTGCGGTCCAATATAGACCCGATCAAAAGGAGGATCTACGATTTTAACAATACCACTTAATTTTGATTTTTTTTTTTAGAGAAATGATATTTGAACAACCAATTTTTGTGACAACTTTCTCTTTCATACTCATATTATCTTTTTACTTTTTCTCTCTATTGCTTTGGTTTTTGTGTCAATACTCTATTTTCTTTGTAAAATTCTGGTTGTCTCAAAAGTTATCATATACGCCATATGGTCACAATTATAAGCAAAAATTACATTTTGGATTCATTCAATTAATGATCTATGTAGTCTTTATTATAGACCACATACATCATTTAATGAATGAATTTAAAATGTTGATTTTTGCTTATAATAGTGACCAGATGATGTAAATGGATGTTCGAAAAACACATCTCTTTTTTTACTCCCTCCATTTTAAAATGAGTGTCGTTTTAGCCAATTGCACACAGATTAAATAATGGAATAATGTTGTCCAAAGATATGCTACTTTTACTAAAATAACCTCACTAGTTATTGGTGCATTTATCATCATTATAAATTAAAGTATAAAATAATACTTTGAAAGTTGTGTGGATAATAATAATTAAAAGTAAATTAATTAATAGTATATTGAAAAGTGAGAATCAAGTTCATTTTAAAACGGATGGATTATTATATTTTTCACACTTTGGACACACATCTAAAAGTATGTTTTGCCGTTAAAAAGTAAATAAAACTGTAGAGTACAGAAGAAATTCACGTGTACTCTCGAAATTCATCATCTATCTATGGAATTGAAACACACACACACACGAAGCAGATCTTACCTATACGACCTGTTCTGTTCTGTTCTGCTCTTTGCTCTTTCCTCTTGCAACAACATTTTCAAACCAAGTCCGCGAATCAATCCTCTTTCTACATCCAAAATCCAATGATTCCTCGTCGTTACTATTTGACATGTCTCCTTATCTTCCTTCTCGTACTTTCCACCTTCTCCTTCTCTCACTCTCAACCCCATTGGTCTTCCAAGAAAAAACGCCTCAGAGAAAAAGTTCGCAATATGTATGTAAATTCTATCACCATATTTCACAATCGCTTTCACACTTTTCAATATTCAATTCGTTGATCCTATTCCCTACATCAATTTTTAGCTCCTTTTAATGAATCCAAATTTGGATCGGTTAAGTTATCAATTATCAAAAACAAGACTTAAATTTAAGGTTTATAAAGCATTGATTATTGCCAAATTATTATGCAACTTCAATCCGTGAATTTTGTTTCATTTGTGAATCTCCATACATTGAAAAATCAACATATAGAAATTTTGTTGAAGGTGCAATGAAGGGTGTAAGAATTTCCATAACCTTTGTATTAGGCTAAGTATTAACTCAGCCTGTTGAAAATATAAGCAAATCTTTGTCAAAGAAAGTTGGTCCAAATTTTGAGTAATATTTTGTTCTTATTTGAAATTAAATACTTATCACTCTTGTTTTTTTGTTACTGTTGTTTGTAGGTTTCACCATGCCTATGACAACTATATGACTCATGCATTTCCGGTTAGTTAAAGCGACTCATTGTTTGTTGTTTATTAATGTACACACGATGCAATGTTAAGATTGTCATATGTTCTTGCAGCACGATGAGCTAAAACCTCTCACAAAAACTTTCACCGATTCCCTAAGTGAGCTGGGAAATTTGAAGGTAAATAATTAATGACATGTGTTTATGTTTAAGAACGTAAGAAGAAAGTTAGTTAGAGAACTGTAGAAGTAACCGTTTATTATTGCAGCTTGAACGTTTGCCGCAAGACTACAATGGTTCTGCTCTTTCGCTAATTGAATCGCTGTCTAGGTATTTGATACAGCTGCTACATGAATTAGTAGTTTGTGTAGTTCTGTTTTTATTGTGTTTGGTACTTTCTCTGTCGAGCACATCTTGTTGAACTGGAAACTGATACAGATTGTTTATGTGTCTCTAGCCTTGTGATTATGGGCAACAATACCGAATTCGAGAAGGGAGTGCGCTGGCTTTCAGAAAATCTAAAATTTGACGTTGATGCCCGCATTAATCTTTTTGAGGTAAATACTTGATTTGTTGAAATTATTGATTCTAAGCTGTGTAACATGACATCAGACTGCTCGAAATTTGGTTGCTTTAATTCATCTCTGAATGATATCAGAAGACTATTTATTGAGCACTTGATTCTGAAGCACAATATTGTGTTTTACTTATCGCTTGATTGGAATTTGGAATCATTCAGTGCAACATTAGAGTTCTTGGAGGACTTGTCTCTGCTCATTTACTGGCATCTGATTCTTCAAAGAAGTTGCTACAAGGATCTTACAAGAATGAGCTACTAGGCCTGGCTGAAGATTTAGGGAAACGTTTTCTACCAGCGTTCAATACGCCTACTGGATTACCATATGCATGGATAAACTTAAAGGTACTCTAAAACAACACTCAAATGTCAAATTTTGTAAACTTTTTATATAGACGTGGAGACATCGCTTTTTATTTTGAATGTTCAACGATAGGTAATCATACCCCAACTGTTGGGAGTTCTCATTAGATCACTAATATTCAAGAGAAGAAGTTAGTAAAGTATAAATTCTTTCTTCATATGGCATATCATAGATAACAATGCAATCATATATGGGATACTTAAGCTGTGCTCCTGTAGTGTTATTTTTAGACGTTTGTCTTCGTATTTGAACCATGTTGCTTCAGGATTTTAGGAATATAAGATATATAAATTATAATCTGTTGCTTTTTCTTTCTTTTGTTTTCCATCCTTTTAGAATGATATATAACTCCATACCAATACAAAATATTATGTGCACAGTATGGAGTAATGGAGAATGAGACTACAGAAACAAGCACTTCGGGGTGTGGTGAGAGGTCAACCTTAGTATTTTAAGACTAGAGTATAGTAAAACTGTTATGTCTGGTTGCTTATAAATTTCCAACTTTGTGCAGGTTCATTGATTCTTGAAATGGGTGCTTTATCAAAACTGACTGGTGACCCCATATATGAATCAGTAGCTTTACGAGCTCTCCGTAAGCTATGGAGTATGCAGAGCTTACTAAAATTATTTGGAACCACACTTGACGTCTCAACTGGCCAATGGATTGAACATTCTTCAGGAATTGGAGCTGGTAAATAGCTTTAAACTGTGATATTGTCTATCATTCCGTTCATGTGGCAAACTAGCCTATCAACTGCATACTTATTGTCCATTGAATTTACAAATGAACTGTGCCTTTTGCTGTTGACAATAATGCTGTTTGATATTTTAAGTTACTTCTAAACTTACAAATGCCGACGAGCTGAACTTGATGTTTATTATGTTGGATTTATTTTCCTGAATTATTTTAGGTGTAGATTCCTTCTATGAATATCTACTTAAAGCTCATATCCTTTTCGGAAAGGAGGACTATTGGAGAATGTTTCATTCTGCTTATGTTGCAGTGCAGAAGCATTTCAGACACGGTCCCTGGTACCACTTTAACTGCAAGAAACACGTGTTTGTTTTACTAGTATGCTTATCCGGTAATTTTAAAATTGAAAGTTATTGACGAAAATCTGATCAACAGTTATAACCAGGTTAGTTGATGTAACGCAGGTACCACGAAGCTGATATGAGGACAGGAAGAGCAACTTATTGGCAGCTTACAAGTCTTCAAGCATTTTGGCCTGGCCTACAGGTTAGTAGCTGGACTTCAAAATCACAGATTAGAAATTTTGTTTGGTATCTTTCTGAGTTTGTCTATGACTTGCGTAAACCAGGTTCTTATTGGGGATATATCTGCTGCTAATTCATCTCACCGTGAGTTCTTCTATGTGTGGAAGAAATTTGGAGTGCTGCCAGAGAGGTATTTTCTGATTTAGTTAACATCTTTATAACATCAGTCTTATTGTATATCGCCATCATTCTATCATTATCTTTTTGTTATTACAGTACTAGATAATATATGTCACATTCAATCATAAATCCATGTTAAGGTATTTGCTGGACCATCAGATGCTTCATCCTACTGAAAAATATTATCCGTTACGCCCTGAGTTTGCTGAGTCAACATTTTACTTATATCAAGCTACTAAAGGTCCGACAGTTCTTCTATGTTTGTATTTTCAGTTTATTGATATTGTGGCATTTCTGTTTGACTGCTTCTATTAATATACTCTTAAGATTGTTGCTGCACTTGTAAATACTTCTTTAGATGATAAAAATGACCAAAATCTAATGACTCTAAATTTAAGAGGATATCTATAGCGAATAACAATCAATATTTTAGTCGAATAAGCTTGCAGCCAGGCCTGTTCAATTTGTTATTAGCAATTAACCTAGAATATTGACATAAAAAAATGAGTATTAGCTTAGTGTTTTGTATCAACATGACATCATAACAATATCACAATTATTTGACTCATTTGAAGTGAGGAGGTGTACTTTAGAGGATAAAGTGCAGGGATAGCCGTTGGGTAATCAACAGTTGAGATTTTGATAAAATGCATACACATATGTAACAGACTATGAAGTTGTTGAGATCTCAACAACTGATTTTCTGATAAATGGTCATAATTTTTCTTCTTATCTGATAAAGTGCACGTGTCGCTTTAGCGAAGCTATTCTTTTTTCAATTTGACGGTATAATGAATCAACGATGCATTCACATCACTTGTTCACATCAATATTTGTTAATTTCAGATCCATGGTATATTGAAGTCGGCGAATTAATAGTCAATTCCCTTAATTTACACACAAGAGTAGAAGGTGGGTTTGCAAGTATCAAGGATGTGACAACTATGCAGTTAGAAGATCATCAACATAGTTTTTTTCTTGCTGAAACGTAAGATCTTTTTGCCTTCCTCTTTCATTTAAGAAATTAAAAAACAAGAAATCAAAAATGGAATTCCTCACTAACATGAAATTTTCTCTGATTAGTGGTCACGTGCTTTCTGCAGGTGTAAATATTTGTATCTTCTCTTTGATGATTCATTTATGCTCGACAGTAATTACGTATTTACCACCGAAGGTCATCCCCTTCCAGTACTAAGCAATTGGCACGAAGAGCTTCCACAAACATACATTCCAACTAATTGGACAACTCTGAAGGTATTTTAACAATTTGCTGTAATGATACTATGCATTTTATTTATATGGAATATAGATAATAGTAAGTAGTGTATGGACCCTGGACCTCCTATACTTTTCTTTATGATCCACACAAACTTAAAACACATGAACTTGAAAAATATTGATAAATATATTTTTATGTGCAGAGACAACCAGCAAATCGAGCCAGTGCAATGTCATTGCAAGTATGTCCTGCTATGACTTTAAATTCAGGTCAACATATAGAGAGTGCTTGCCACATTTCCGATGTTCGTGGTGATCATAGGTGTTTGACCGATGACGATTGTGGAGTTGATGCAACTACCTGTAGAAGAAGATCATGTAGCATGGCCGGTTATTGTGGACTATGGCTCTTCATTTGATACCTTGTTTAAACAATTTTCTCTTTAGGAACAGAAAATGTAAGTGAAAATTGTGTTATAAAGAAAGATAAAATTTAAATATTACAGGGTTTAGAGTAAATTCGTAGGCACACAATTTAACAAGGTTTTTTAGGTTTTAGTTTTTATGTTGAGAAATGCTTTGATAGAAAAAGAGATGGGTGAAAAAGAAAGAGGTCACTGTATTTTTTTTGGTGGTGGCCGGGGTTCGAACCCCAGACCTTGCATATACTATGCATTGTCCATACCAACTGAGCTAAGCTCAAAAGGACAGAGGTCACTGTATTTTACCACCGTGATATTATGTTATTTAATTTGATACATTGAAAATTTGTATTTATTTCCGATTCAAGACCTATTGGGCACATCTGATATAAAGAGAGAAAAAACCGCAAAGAATAAATCAAAAGCTTGAAGAAAAGTTCATAAAGAAAATTAATGTATCAAAAGCTCAAAACTGAAGTTGAAAATAGAGTTGTCCCTGTGAGTTAACTTGGTCTAAAATGGCTCAGGCTCTAACATTTGCACCTTATTACACTTGTATTGTCTCAATCCAACCCAGTAAACCAAAGAATTCGAGACGGGTTAATGGGTTAATATGTGGATTAAACCATTTTTCAATTTTACTTATGTATTTCATATTGATAAAAAAAATAAAACACAAAAGTGATTTGAGGTTAGATGGTGGCCTGCGCTGTCCGATTGGAAGACACGTAATAATAATGGTGCATTGAGAGTGTGAGAGCTAGTTGAGTGTGGTGGCCTAATGAGAATCATTGATGGACAAAGGTTATATGTATTTGGCCCTTTACAGAAGACATAGAATTCATGTTAATTCCTAAGAATTATTATAAAGATAAACGATATTCGGAAACTATTTTATGATAATTTTTAGGACTATTTTTTTCTCTCATACTTTTAAAATGACCTTCTATCTCATACTATTTTCTTTGTGTTTTTTTCTCTTTTTATTGTTTTAATTTGTGTCAATATCTACATTTCGTTATATATTTTCAAAGTTGTCCAAAAAATAATTTTTCAAATAACATACCTTAATTTCACCACACAAACCAGCAGCTGCATTTAGTTCCATAACAAAATGGATGGTTTCGCCACCATAATCAATTGATTAAAATACAAAGTCACTAGGGTATACTACTATCATGGGCAGACCTATGTTAAAGCACGGTGTTGCTATAGCCACACTTGCTCAATCAAGAATTTAAAAACAAAATTTTGACACTACTAATAATTTAAAAAGAAAATTAATACTTAAATTTATCAATGAGTTATCATTATGACTATTGCTGATAATTTACTTCGTCAAAACTTTTAGCCTCACTGAAAATTTATTTTTGGGTCACTCCCTAACTAGTGTCAACTTATTTGTTATTTTCGAGAGATATAGTGTCAACTTATTATACCATTCATCTTCTCTAAACGACTTAAAATATTTATGCCTTTGAGGAAACAAAGTCCATTAGAGGTCAAAATTGGATTGTACTATGATATTCTCAAAATGGATTAAAACACTTAACAAATGATGAATTCAATCTGCCACTATAGGATTAAATACAACTTTGAAAGAATTATTCAATCAATGATAACTCTCAACAGAGGCTATAAATGGCGCCCTCAAAGATTAACCAAGGTTCAGTTTTCTTTAAGGATCAAAACGATACTTAAATCAATTTTATAATTTATTCCATCACATTTTTTAAAATTATTTATAATTTTTGTTGTCAGTTAGCTAGATGAGTTGAGAACATCTATGAGAAAAATATCTTGTGCTAAAAATAGTAAGAAAATAATCTTTTGATATATTTTTACAACAGTTAAAATAGTAAGGAGGTTAAAGGGAATTTTGCTTTGCTTTTGATGCACGTTTCGGTGCAGGGCTTAGTACGGAAGGTACTTTACCCTAATAGCTAGAATCATTGTGATTCTTTCTTTATTCCACTCTCTTGAACTTGAAGTGCTGACATTGATCTTAGTGTAGTGAGAGGTCTCATTTGTTTGTAGCACACGTCAAGTAATGAGATAAGGATGGAGGGAGTAAAGTAGATTATTACAGTGTTTTTACAGCCTTCAACCAGTTGTTTACAACTTTGATCAATGCTCTTATCCCAACAACTGGGCCTTATTTTTTTCTTTTCATTTGGATTTGGATGTATGCAGCCAAGTTGGACTGGTTTGATCCCATCCATAGAGAAAAAAGAAACAAGACAAGAAAGTAAATTAGACATTGGACCACGGTCTTGTCCTCTTCAACAAAAATTGAACAACTGTTCTAGGTGAAATGCAAGATAACTCATTTTGGATTCAAATGTGAATGGTTAATCTCATGTTGTCTATAAACGAGTAAAAGATATATAGGATGCGTGATTTATATATTTAATATCTTAAAGAGATTGTTGGGTTAAATGTGAGAGGTTAGTCTCATATCGTTTATGAATAAGCAAAATATTGGATAGATACCATATATCAGATGTCTTAATATTTTGAATGAATATGCGTCGTTTCCCTCTCTTGTGATCTTAAATTGGGTGGGAATGTAGTCTTACTCTCTTATAATTTTGGACTTCTCGACGATCCCTTTGACTCCTAAGCACTCATGAGTTTCTAGATTTGATATTTAATTAAAACAAATACCACTATGTAGGAACTAATGTTCTAGGTGAAATGCAAGATAAGTCCTAAATTTCCATATTCGATAGATGATCTACAATATGTTGATACTTAAAAAATTAATAAAGAGAAGTGAATGAGAACATTACAAATGTTATTTACTCTTATTTTTGTTAAATCAATACCAATCAAGTCACAATATTTGTTAAATCTATTTTGTAATAAGAAGGGAAAAAATAAATAAACGATAATGTGTCAAATGCTGGGTTATGTAGGTAATTTCAGCTGGTTGCAAATTGAGTTGTGGGACCCTTTTCACCTATAAATAGTAGCATGTAGAATATCACAATAAACTATACTCATCAACTTAAGGTGGAGTCTAGCTAGATTTTAAAATTCTTCTCTGTAATGGCATTACGCAAGCTTCTTGTCTTCGGGTTGTTGCTTTTAGTGTGCCTCTCTAAGGTACTAGCTTGTAACCACCACTAGTTTCATCTTTTTGTTACAATATTTTCTTGAATATGAGAATGATTTTAATTATTTTTTTTTGGTGTTTTGTCAATCTCATGCAGGTTTCATCTGATCATGAGATAGAAAAGGAAGAAGATGAAGAAATGCATTTAACTGATAAGCCGGTATTCATTTTTTTCTTTCGTTCTCGAATGATATATATACTAAAATACTTGACCTTTTTTTATACTTAAATAGAACCTAATATATGTTAAAATGCTTATGTTGAAATTATCTTCAGCTTATAGTGCGAGACGGAAACAGAAGGCTAATGCAAGACATAGGTAAGCCAAAAGATAAAACTAAATAAGCTAATTAGTTTCTAACAAATTAAGATTTTTTATAAAGACTAAACTTAATTTCTCATAATCAATTTTGTGCAGACTGTGAAGGGCTGTGCAGGTCAAGGTGCAGTGTGCATTCAAGGCCAAATTTATGCAAGAGAGCATGTGGGACTTGCTGTGTGAGGTGCAAGTGCGTCCCACCTGGTACTGCCGGTAATAGGGAGTTTTGTGGAGCTTGTTACACTGATATGACCACTCATGGTAACAAGACCAAGTGCCCTTAGAGACCTTAACAAAGCCCATGGGCCTAATTAGTTAGGCCTATCTTCATTTCCCACTTAGTACCTACTAGTGTAGTTTAGTAAATGGGTGTGTTTCTTTGAATGAAAAAAAATAAAAGGAGGTATTTCTGTTTGTATTCGTAGGATTTTGATGTAGGGTGTGTTCTCGGTTTTTGTATGTTGTGGTAGCTAACTATGAATTATATGTATAAAACTGTGTGTTTAAGATCGTTTAATATATAAAGAACAGTGCATTACATTCCCTTTACTTTACAGTTCAGGTTCATCCATCTTTTATTATTCTTGTAAAACTGAGATGACATAGCTGGTCCAGCCCATACACAAATTTGGATTGCTTTTTCCTTATTTCTATAATCACTATTATTTTGATACAATTCTTTAGAATATTTATTTATTGACATGTTAGTATATTTTTTATTCACTAAGATTTGAATTATGATCTTTTGAACTATTTAAGACCTTTTTGTTCGTATTGATGAAATATGATCGAATAGAGTGGTATGGAATGCAGTTCCGTTGTTCAAATTTTTGAAAAATAAGTGGAATAGTGATATATGGTGAAATCTATTCATCTCATTCCATTATCTTTCCCCATTGTTCTTTTTCCTCCGATTTGGAATGTATAGGACAAAACAAGCTTTCTTTTTACCCCAATTTTTGTTATTTTACATCAGCCCTATATTCTTGCTTCTTCTTCAACAACTTTGTACCAATTTCTTAGATATTGATTTATTTGTTGACCGGTATTGTTTCATTTTATCATCACAAGTTGAGTAATACCTCAAATTCGTCCCTGAATTTTCACCAATCAACCAAATTTGTCCCTGAATTTTGCGAAATATCTATTTAGTCCCCGAATTTACAAAATGTCAATCAAATCAGTCCCTCTGTTAAGTTGGTCTGTTAACGGAGGTGACGTGTACCGTTAACCTCTTACAAGGCTTACTACGTCAGATGCCACGCAAGCAGGGACCAAATTGATTGATTTAGAGAAAATTACCAAGGACCAAATTGATTGATTTTCAGAAAATTGCCAAGGACCAAATTGATTGATTTTCAGAAAATTGCAAAATTTCCAACGGCTCTTTCTCATTAACGGCTCTTTCTTCCCCAAATATATAAATCTAGAACCCTAATGTTATAATTTGTCACCTAGAGTTCAAAATCCCCAAAATTTCTTCCATGAATTGATGCCAAAGTTCTTCCCCAATTCAAAAAACTTAAAACCCTAATTTTTTTTTATTCAATTCGAAATTCAAAAATCAGTGGTCATTGTTGAAGATTTGGTGTTAAAAAATGATGGGTGGTAGGCGTATGGGCAGAAACAGCTACAACAGTCGGTCTTCATCTTCAAGCTTTGTATACAATGATGATGTGAGAGAGCTTCAATGTTGGTGTCCTAGAATTTGTGTTGTAAGCAAAGCCAACACTATCAATAACCCAGAAAGACCTTTCTATGTCTGTCATCTGCCAAAGGTTTGTTTAACAATGGTTATGTGATGTGTGAATGGTTTGTTTAAATAGTACTGATTTTGTCTTTTGATTGTATAAGATGATGCTGAAAATTGTAAATTTGTGTGGGTTGATGAAGCTGAAGAACTAGGTTATTTTAAAAACAATGGTGCTGGTCATGGAAGAAATGCAAGGTTGATGAAAAAGTCAAAGGATAGTGTCAGAGAAGAGGTTTGGAGGGCAAGGTTGATGGATAAAGTTGATTGTGTAGGAAGTGATCTTAGGTTGATTAAGATATTGATAGGAGTAATTTGTTTGATTGAGTTGTTTAAACTGTTATTGTATTGTGGCAAGTCTGTGTAATGTTGTAATAAAAAGAGGTTGATAATGAATGAATCCAACCCTTCTGTCAAAAAAATTCAATCAAATTGGTCCTTCTATTGTATGTCTATCCATCATATCGATCCCCAAATTAATGAAAATACCATCAAATAAGTGATTGAATTTTCACAACATATATCACTGTGATCCTTGGTGCATACATTTGCTGAACAAAGTAAAAAGAATAAGACAAACACTTTGATTGTAAAAAGACAGACATTTGCAAACCATCATAAGTCATACATTTGATGTTCATAAGTCATTACATAGCCAAAAAAATAACATCACATAGCCATCAAGTCATTTGATGTTCTTAAGTCATTACATATCCAAAAAAGCATAAATTAAACAAGTCCAAAAAGCATTAATGAAACTAGTCCAAAAACATAATTTAAACAAGCATCACTGCTTTGGAAATCCTGGAGTTGGGATAAACTCCATGTATTGGGGTTGTGTAGAAGCGGATGGCCTGTGTCATACCCCAATTTTTGACCTAAGGTCTTACATTCATACACTGTTTGATCCTGAATAGTCTCTGACATTTCTGTGAAAAATTCGGCAGAGGTATTTTAAAATACCTCTTTTTTTGTCCCGATTCAGACCCTCTTCTCTCTTTATTTTTTTTTTAATTTACTTTTATTTTTTAAAATTCCATCTTTTATTAATTCTCTTTTATTTTTAAATTTTAATTTTAGTTTTAAATTTTACTTTTAATTAGTCATTTTTCTTCTTTTACTTTAATCACTTTTATTTTAGTTTTTACTAATTGTCCAAAATGTCCAAAAAAATAATGGTGTCAATGTCTAATGGGTCACAAAAAAATATATCCAAGGTCCAAAAATAATTTCAAGTCAAGTGTCAACTTTGACATTCCTTTTCCAAAATTCACCATAATTGTCCATCAAAAACCATTAAACCATTTTTCCATTTTCATCA
>Ga0315913_1002862_pt1 | contig 20522 bp, 10 predicted proteins | sample MpolsnodulesMG_FD_207736 | JGI IMG/M metagenome (GOLD analysis project Ga0315913, IMG submission 207736) | Medicago polymorpha root nodule microbial communities from Los Angeles, California, United States - small nodules | ecosystem: Host-associated > Plants > Roots > Nodule | place: USA... | reverse complement strand
CTGAATTTAATACCAATGTTGTATGTTGTTTAATCTTTGTTGTATCAGCCTTATGTAGTTGCTTCTTTCTTTCTTTATTACATTGTTTCTCATATGGATGTTGTGTATCCTACTAAGTCCCGGTTTTACTAATCCTTTTTGCTATTCTTAAATACTATTTTCAAAATCATTTTTAATGTGCTATTTTTTAATACTACAAGTTTTATTTATTACTACACTAATCGTATGTATGATTACTTGAAAAACTAATCATGCGTATGATTACTTGAAGTTAGTTGTAAATTTAACCCATTTGGATCAGATCTATATTCGAAGAGAGTTTGCAATAATCTCATCAAAATTACATTAGTCAATCATTACTTGAGAAATAATAGTGATGTTTTCAAATACGTTACAAATTTGGTACGATTCATACGTCGTTGAAGGACATATTAAGGCACATTTTATCGCTATATTGTATATCTAATAAGGATTTGTCTAACGTGTGCAACATTGCACATGTTAAAACAATTAAAAGTAAAAAAAAAATTGAAAAATATATTTTCAATTAAAAATTTATATATTTAATATAAAATGTACGTTTCAATACAAACTTATTATTTTGTTTAAAAAAAATACAAATTTGTTATTTTAAACTTCTTAATATGTGCAAATTTTCACATGATGGAAACAATCATCTAAAAATCACATTTGTGTTTTTCGATATACACATACATGACACATGTCAAATATAACTTATTGATCATTATAACAGTCGATAGGGACGCACGGGTCGAAAGTCTAGTATCAATCTATTTTACAATAGTTTGGTCTAAGTGAGGATAATTACTAGGTAAACTCATCATGGTCGGACAAATGGGTAAATGATGGAGGTAATAAACTTAAAAAAGAGTGATGCCTTCTTGAAATCTTGGAGTGGATGCCTTGAATACTATAATGAAGTCCTTCAAAGGTTGGAAAATACTTGAGTGACAATGTCACCCAGGTGCTACCCTCGAAGGTTAGGGGGCAAATCACTCTTGATAAGGTTGACCGAACTAACCGCATTAAAATGATCCTTTATTATAAAAGCTAGACTTGCCAAACTTGCATGTTAGCCCTAATCCCTCCTCATTTTCCCTCCCTAATACGTAATTAACGATAATCTCATCTGTCAACCACTCCTTCAATCTCAGCCGTATATATCATTTAGATGTTTTTGAATTATCTTTTCATTTTAATGCAATTTATGGTATTATCTTTCCAGTTTAATGTACTATCTTTTACTTTCAATGCAACTTATGGTATTGAAATGTTTCTTCGTTTGACTATTAATATAAACGCAATTTATGGACGATTGTTTACCAGTAATTATATTGTACTATAAGCCCTTATGCAACCATAAAAAAATGAACAAGGATATGTCATAAACTATTAACAGTACAGTGCATAAGACTCGCTAATTCATAGTCATAATTGAATTCTTAATTTGAAAATTACTGTCATCAAATTTTTATAACTCACGCATATCATCTTAAAATGTGAGTGCAAGACATAATACAATATATGATGTTCAAACCAATCGAAAAAGCAAACATAAGAAGGTTATAATTCTCATATTAAATACAGACAGCAAGTCCAAATCAATTGGAAGATGTTACATCATAAGATGATATAAAACATATATGTTATTTAATAAGACACTTTTAGTTTTAACTAGCCTTCATGCAATTCATATTGTATAGATCACGAAAATAATGCTATGAATGTGATTTGAAATAAGTAACTTTGTTTAACAAAATAGTGATCAATAGCTTTTTTGTGAATTTGTCGGTTTCCATTATATATTATGATGTCACTTTTTTAATTATCTCCATTTGTCTTATGATGTAATCTTAAATCAAAGAACATGAAAGGACTTGTGCAGACCTTCTTACATGTAGTGAATATCATTTTGCGTGTGGTGTACGTGCTTGCATGTATTTTCAAGAGTCACACTAATTGTATTTGTGCATATCTTCTTACATGTAGTGAATATACAGAGTCATCTCAATTAATGCATTTGGTGTAGGTGTTTTGTGAATTTATTGCTCAGCTGTTATATTCTAAAGAATTTGCAATGCAAGCATTGATGATTATGTGGTCCAATATTGAAGTTAGTAATGCGCGTGCAATGGCTGAGAAACCAAAACTAAATTTTGAAGCGCGCAGACAAATTGCACAGTTACTTAAATAGTCATAAATGCTTCAGGTTTTTCAATTAATCATTTATCAAGTGTGCCACAATCTTTAATAGGTTTATCAGATATCAACTGTATTGCCTTTTCACTTACCACAAATCAAATAACTAGCGTGCTATTGTTGTTTAATGTCCATGCCCGTTATTTTGGTTTTTTCAAAACCAAAACCAGACAAGTGTTATCTTCCTATAAGGCCAAATCCTATAGCCAACAACACATTTAACTCTTAACTATATAAGTGGGACTTAGTTGTGAGAACACAACTATTCTGTTCTTTTAGCACATTACTGTTTCTTTCAATTGATAAGATGGCAAACATTTTCACACCCATTTTAGCCGTGACAGGTGGAAAGAAGGATTTGAAGTTGATTGTACGTGTGGCCCATATATGGTTCATCCGTGATAAGGAAAATCCAGACGATATTGAAGAAATATGAGACTACTAAGTGGTGCATCGCACGCTGATATTGAAGAAAGAATATTGTTCTCTGATTGGGTTTTGGCAATTGGTGATGGGAAAGTTGGGCTCATAAATGACGTGGATATATCACTTCACATTCCTCCCGATTTACTTATACAGAGTTCAGGCAATCATGTTCAATCTATTGTTGATAGCACTTATCCTAATATGTTAGATAGTATGACTGATATATCATATTTTCAGGACAAAGCAATACTTTCTCCAACAAACTCAATGGTGGATCAAATAAACGATTACATGTTAGACTTGATGCCTGGTGAAGAGAAAACATATTTCAGTTATGATAGTCCATTGACACAGAACGGGAATTGTGATATTGTTGATGATGTCCACACTTCAAAATTTCTCAACACAATAAATGCTTCAGGACTCCCACATCACAAGATCAGATTGAAGATTGGAGTTCCAATTATGCTTTTGAGAAATATTGATCTAAAGTTAGGATTATGCAATGGAACAAGGTTAATCATAACCAGAATGGAAAAATTTATACTTGAAGGAAAGGTTATATTTGGAAGTAACATTGACGAAAAGTTTTCATACCCAGGTTATCTATTTCACCATCTGATGTTAAAATTCCTTTCAAATTTTAAAGAAGACAATTTCCAATATCTGTTTCATTTGCCATGACAATCAACAAGAGTCAAGGACAATCAATTAAAAATGTTGGAATTTATTTGTCGTGTCCTGTGTTCTCGCATGGTCAGTTGTATGTTGCAATCTCAAGAGTCACTTCAAAACAAGGTTTGAAAATACTAATCGTTGATGGAGATGGAGAGAATACTGATACGACCTCAAATGTTGTTTATCACGAAGTCTTTCGTAATGTATCTTGATGTTTAAAGTTCAAACCTTTTTCTTATGTACTCTACAATTTCATTTTGTTGGTATTGTTGTCGTGGAAGGGAACATATTTTTAAATTTTTATAAAACTTCTATTAACTATATGTATTTACATTGCTGCGACTTATTCGTTTAACTTCTTCTCGGTAGGACCCGTGCGGTAGGACGGGTCAAGAGTCTAGTTGTTCTTAACACTACTCTTGTTCACTTATTAATGATTACTAAGACCATCCACAACAGAGCACCCTAAATTTGGTGCTTAAATTGAATTCATATGTCCACATCACTCATTTTACCATAATACTTAATAAGCACCAATTCTCTCCAACCCAACACCTTAAAAGGAATTATTAAATAGGTCCCACAAATAATTTTATATCATTACATTTCAACAAAAATTATTTATTTTATTAAGATTTATTAAATGTGGTCCATGAAAAATGAAGAGAGATGGTGCTTCTATAGCCACCATTCTCCACAGCCACCCATGTATTATACTCCACAATAGGGGTGCCTATTTAATGTGGTGCTAAATAGGTGAAGCACCCACCATTATGGATGATCTAAGGTCTTAGGCACCGGTTATTTCTCGCCCATATTTTGCAATCAACAAATTTTAGTCAATGGCTTTGTTAAAAAAGAAAAAATTAGTCAATGAAAATCAAAGAAAAAACTTATATATTTGATTTTTTAAATAACCAATATTTACATGTTAGTTCGAACCTGAAAGCACCCAATATAACCTCACTCTTTAACCCTCCCACTGAGACACAAAAATCTTGTATAAGTAGTGCCAAATTGATAATGTTTAGGAAATCATTAACAATATTAAAATTAGGATTAAGGGATTAAGAATTAATTGACATAAATAGGAATTCCAAATTAAAATTTAGCAAGATGGTTATGTAAAGTTTTATAAAGTGTTTGTGATTTTAGTGTTTTTGCTTGGATGAAACTAATGTATATCCCACCACTTTAAGTGGAATCCATTTCTAATGTGTGAGACCCACCTTGATTTAAATCAATAACGAAGTGAATGTTTAGGAGAGTGTTGAAAAGAGAGTGTTGCTAGCACTACTCTTGTGTGTATTAGCTTTCTCTCTCACTCTAGAAGATGTACATGTTTTTGCTGTTTGGCTAATAAGTTTGTGGAACTTTTTTTTTTTTTGAAGGAAAGTTTGTGGAACTAGTTTACCGGTTTCTGTTTTTTTTTTCTGCTGCCAAGGTTTATATTTATTTTTAGAACTATTATTGTTGTGCATAAACAAAGATATTAAACATTTAAACATTAAACCAATACTCTTTTTTTCTAGGAAAAATTAAACCAATACTTGTTGCAATATTTTTTTTTTAGAAAGATTGTTGCAAATTAAGCAAGGTGTGTTGTCTTGCATTCTCGGAACCGGTCGTGTTGATGTTAGTCTAGCCTGCGGCTCGGATGGGGCTACCACTCTTCATTGTGCTGTTTCTAGTTGTTCTGCTGCTTCTGTCGAGGTGGTCATGCTTTTGCTTGATGCATCTGCAGATGTTAGTTCCGCTAACACGAACGGTAACCGGTGCAGCGACTTGATTATCTCGGTTTCTAATACTATATTCGGTTCAAGGAAGAGGATGCTACAAGGCATACTAGAAGGTGTCGAGAATGTTGATGATGACGATGACGATTTCCTTAAGGAAATAGGTTTCCAAATGGTGGAGCAGCAACAAGATGTAGGTACACCTCGAACTGAGAAGAAAGATTATCCCATTGATCCATCCCTACCTGACATAAAGAATGAAATATACTGTACAGATGAATTTAGGATGTTTACATTCAAAGTGAAGCCTTTTTTTTGAACAACATTCAAAGTAAAGCCTTGTTGAAGGGCTTATTCTCATGAATGGACTGAGTGCCCCTTTGTTCATCCTGGGAAAACGCAAGGCGCTGTGATCCAAGGAAATATCATTACACATCTGCCCCGAGTTTTGGAAGGGGTCATGCAGCAAAGGGGATGCTTGTGAATATTCACATGGTATTTTTGAATGCTGGCTTCATCCTGCTCAATACAGAACAATGCTTTGCAAGGATGAAACCGAATGCACGAGAAGGGTTTGCTTTTTCACTCACAAACCACAGGAACTTCGACCGTTGTATGCTTCTACTGGTTCTGATTTACCTTCACCTAAATCATATTCAAATTCACCTACTGCTTCTTCAAAGCATTCTTTCACATTCAGCTCTCTGTCTTCTTTGATATAATCTGCGTCAACGCCACCTTTGACTCCATCTGCAGCATCATCGCCTACATCTGGAACCATGTGGCAGACTCAGATTCAGCTTCATGCTGCACTGCAGTCCCTACCCTTCAGATGCCGAGAAGCAGATTTAAAATTGTGCTGAATGCTATAAATAACGCTGAATTTCTCGAACTTGAAAATCGCATTACAGGTCTTTCATCCCCTTCAAATAGGCTTGCAGGAGTGACTTCTATTAACCTTGAAAACATTTTCGGGTCATCAATACAATCTCCAGCATCAATGTCAGTGCATCAGAACACGTACGAGAAACTTTGGGGCTATCCTTTTGATCTTACCAATTCAAATGCGATTGGATCACCACAATTTAGAGTTGATGCCTTTTCGAAACGGAGCCAAAGCTTCATTAAACGCAGCAGCGTGGCGAGCTTTAATTCCGAGCTTCCTTATGCTACCTCAGTTGCCATGGAACCTTCTACCTTCTCTGGTTGGAGCTCCCCTGATGGAAAATTAGATCGGTCCATCCGCAGCGATGAACTAAATAAAATGAGGAAATCTTATTCTTTCGGCTTTCAAAACAGAAAAAAGAACTTCAACAATGGCTGCTGCATTAAGTGTCGATGATCCAGATGTATTTTTAAGCCATGAATCTTGGGTTAATTCACTTATGAAGGATGGTCCAACAATGGAATTTGATAAATATTGTGTTGAAGTTGAAGATCAACTGCAATGCCATAATTCAGATACAGTTCCGTCTTGGCCGGAGCAAGATGGTAAAATGTCAATAATACAAAAGTTGGACAGAATGCAAGTATTTTGCATCGGTAACAACTTGTTACTACTACTAGGGTATAGCATGATATTTTAGCTTGATGCCTTTGATTTGAGATTCTAGCATGATTTTGCTTTATGTTTTGGTATAATCTGATATACATGTTTTATATTAGATTGCTATATTAGAGATAGATAATAAAAGGTTCAACTTTCTTTCAAAAAAATAAAAATAAAATAAAAGGTTCAACTTTTATCCTGGAATTTTGATTGAGAATGAGGATAGCTTCAATGCTGTTTTTAATTGGAATATTTTATTTTTCCAAGCAATAAGAACAGGTAAACTTTAGTTCAAAATTATGAAGCATGGTTAAAATATTTCCTTGATCAAATTGACGGGGAAAATTGGTTTTTAAGCAATTCAATTTTGATTCACATGTCAAGCCAGTAATAGAATGCATTGACAAACATTTTCAAACAACATTTGGATCAGAATTTGTGCTGGAAATTGATTATGAGGTCATGCCACAGATAGTTTCAGCTTCTTGGTTATCAGACAATAAAAAATCAGTAGAGGATTGGATGAACATTTTCTTTGAAGTAGCTTTGTTGAGGCACAAAAGAAGTACCACCATGGAGCTGAATATGTCATGAAATTGGTTAAATGTGCAAGCATTTTTGAGGAAGAGCAAGCTACAGGAGTAGGCCTTCCAACTAGAATTAACTTGAACCTAATTTTGATCACTATATATATTGTAATGTGATGTAATTACTTGTATAATGTAGCATTGTAGGCTATATAGCATTTGGTATTTATAGCATTTTCAGTCCATGCACACGGTCTATCTCAAATGGAAAATGATATATTGAGCGAAAAAATTCACGCAAAATCATCCCGAGCCCATGCATTACGGCTTTCAAGTGTTTTAATAGGCTAACCATTTACCCTACCCAGCGTTTATTCCGGTCAGGAAAAACATTAAAATTGGTTAAACTAATTTTGGTATGCAATCGTGAGACAATTGCTCGCAATGTATAGCACTTCTTATTTCAAATAATAGATCTTATGGACTGTAATCTTTCTTCGCTACGTCAGACAAGACAGTCCATGCATGAAGCATATCGTAAGTCCGAGGGTACATTGAGAATGTTTCACACCTGTTCGAGATGCATTGTGTTAGTTAGGACTCAAACTTTGAATCAACCTTTTTCTTCATTCATAATTATTACCAACAAAGTTTGACAAAGAAGAAAATGCATAGCACATTGATGTTAAATAGCAACTATGGCACTATAGCTTAGCAAAATTTAAGCAAACTGCTATTACCCTGCCATACACTATTTAGTACAAAATATTGTCAAATAGTTGTTGCAGAGGCATTATGAATTTATTTTATAATATTATATCATGTATGCTATTATATTTTGTATATATGAAGAAGACAGAAATTGAAGAAAAACGATGCTGAAGGAAGAAGAAAAATAAAATCAATTTAGAGATTTTTGGTGTTAGTGTTCGTGGAAATCAATTTGAGGATTTCATATTTTTTTAATAAGTGGAAATCAATGAGCATGCAGGGAGGGGACCAAAAAATTTGTTGACTTTTTAAATAGGGGATAAAAAAACATGTTTTAGAAAAAGGGTATCAAAAGTTAACAAATTCTCCTTAAAAAAAAGTTAACAAATTCAAAAATAGGGAAATCAAAATTGCATTTAAACCTAAATAAATTATGAAATGGTCTTGCTAACTAGTGCCCTCAGAACAATGGTTAAAGAATCTATATATAGAAAAAATTTGTCTTGAAATATAAGATGGTACTTTTGATCAAATAATGGTTGCACAACTTTTTCATTAAAACTTACTTGTTTTGGATGTTTAACCAATATCCTTGGAGCCCTGGATAACATTCTCCATTAAGAAAATGTTAAAAGTATCGAGGACACTTGTTGACGACCTAATAAATTTTTATTTTTTTTGAAACAGGACCTAATAAATTATTGATAATTAGTGAATAATAACCAATTCACTTATATATTTGAAATTTTTTTGTTAAGGTGGTCGTTTAAGTCAAAACGCAACACGACCAAACTTCAAAACCCAACGAACACCTGTAGTTAACACAAACAAAACCGAATTAGCAGTTTTCACACTTCTTCCATGGCGGTTATCACCTTACTAACGGCGGCACTCACGGCGGCGTTTCTAGCTTCAGCATACGCCGGTGACACAAACAAAGTATTCTCTCCGTGCACAGACACACGCGTCCAGAGATCCGACGGATTCACGTTGGGATTCGCGTTCGCTTCGAAGGACAAATTCTTCTACAACAATAACAATAGCATTCAGTTATCTCCGTGTGATTCTAGACTCTCGCTTTCGAACTCCAATTCTCAGATCTCTTTGTTTAGACCTAAGGTCGATGAGATCTCGTTGCTTACTGTTAATTCTTCTTCCTTCGTCGCGGTTCGTTCTTTTTTCCTTTCTTCTCTTTGATTTTTAGAGTTTCTGTTTTTTTTTTCTTTCTTTGTTGTTGTTTTTATGATTTTGATTAGTTTATTTGATAATTAACTAGAAAAAATTTCTGAACCCTAATTTTTAGTGTATATTGGGTAATGTAGCAGTGATTGCATAATCTAGCAATGAAGTTTAATCTTTGAACTGGAATCCTAGATTTTTACTGTACTTTGGGTTATAATGATCGACATTTTCGGGTATATCATATATGGATCAAAGTCTCTATGTTTTGGGCTTTTGGTGAAAATGTTTGTTATGTTTTTAGCAATGTTGTCAAATAGAAGCTATAGGCGGTGTTATACAGCTATAGCATAGTGGAATTTGGACGAACTGTTGTTGTGACGCGATACTCTATTTAGTATAAAAATGTTATCAAATAAGGGCTATAGTAGCGTAGTTGGACATATTTGTATAGTTCTGTAGTTGGACGAACTGTTGTTGTGACGCGATACACTATTTAGTATAAAATGTTATCAAATAATGGCTATGAAGCACGGACGCTACTCGGATTAGGCGTGTCCCGGTGTCAGATACGTGTCGTGTCTGACACTTGACACTTGTAGTTACACTGAATTATGCAATTTTTTCAAATTATTAGCTATGTCAGCGTGTCAGTGTCTGTTTCGTGTCCGGTCTCTGTGTCCGTATCCGTGCTTCATAGAATAATGGCTATAGTAGCGTTATAGCACTATTTCATAGAGGAACCTTAACAATCCACTATCTGCAATTGACAACGATGTTTTTTAGTTCTGAATTTTGGCTATGATTGTTAAGTTGTTTATTGGAAAATAGGAGTTAGGGGATTTAGTAGTAAAAATACTCCACTTCTGTAGTTTACAACACAAAAACAAGGGATGATTGAAAGTGAAGTGCAACTAATTTACAATACAAGTTTTGTAGGCATGAAAGTCGGTTAAAATTGATTTCTGACTTGAAGATCAGAATCTTTATCTAACTCAATTTTCAATTCTATTCTTATTTTCCACATTCCCATTATCCACTTGCTAGGAAAGGCATTGCCTTAGTTTATAAACCAAAGAAGTACATATTTGTATAGTTTCGTAATTGAACATAAAAGGTTCTTAATGCTTGTCTTGTGTCGGCTTAATTTCATCACCAGTTTCGTCAACTTTTGCTTTTATGTCTATCTTTTGATTAGTTTGTGTGGAATTGTACGTTCTTCGTTGTTCCAGGACTCGTATGGCTATATGGTTGCATTTGCTGGTCGGAAATATGCAGCAAGATCCCCTCCTGCTTTTATTGCAAATGGCTCATATACAGTGACCAGTTTTACTCTTGTAAGGAGATTTTTTTCCCCTGTCTAAAAAAACTTTTCAATAATTCTGAGTTCTTTTGAATTCTTGTAGTTGTAATCATTACTAAGAACCATTTGAAATCTTACTCCTGCAGGTTCTCGAATTTAAGAAGGGCAGGCTGCAAAATTTGTTCTGGAAAAGAGATGGGTGTTCTAAATGCCCGAAAAACTCAAAAGCTGTCTGTCTTAACGGTCAGGATTGTGCATTACCAACTTCTAGTTGCAAGACCCATTCAGGAACTGTAGATTGCAGCTTAGGTATACAATTAGCATTCTCTGGCACAGATAAACACCTATCAGCTCTTAACTCTTGGTATGAAGTGAAAAACCTTCGCCAATATTCACTCTACGGCCTTTATTCAAATCTGAGAAGTTCACTCACTAGCCAGTATGATAAGTTTTTCTAATTTCCTTTAGTTCTTTTGTTGATTTTATTTGTTCCATTCTGTTGTGATTTACTTGTGTTTTTACTGTATCAATTTCCCACCTGCTCCCTTCTATTTTAAATGTATTTGTGAAACCTAGAATGATGGCGTGTACATTTGTATATCAAATGTTATATTGATTATGCTGGATACGGTCCTTATGAATTCTTATTTAACTGCGGTGAACTGTATTTGACATGCCGATTAGTTTAATTAATCCTTCATGTTGTCATAGTTGGTTTCTGCATATCTTTGGCCAAATTCTTTAACATATGCAAAGAAAGTGGGGGGATTGAGTTGGGGCTTTTCTTTTTAACAAAATTATTCATGATAAGCTAGAATATGGATAATGATTGATGATTAGTATGAGAAGTAATGTGATAAATTGATACACACACAACATAGTTATAACTTAAGACGTGGGTTAGATAGTGTATTATTTATTTCAATTGGTACTTAACATGGGTTTGTTTGGATAAATAACTTAATGAAGCACCTATAGGATAAGTGTTTATTACACAAGCACTTATATAGTATCTATTCCTATAGTTAAAGAAAAAATATTGTAGATTTGTGTCTATATAAACTAAAAGTTATTTTCGTAAACTATCTTAGGGAGCGTGTCGAAATAGACTGAAAATAGCTTATGAACATATCATAAATTGTTTAAACAACCTTTCCGAACACCGCATCAAGTGCTTATTTCAGCGATAAGCAAATCCAAAAGCGATCATTGTGTTAGTTTATTGTTTGTTATTAAAAATACCAGAGCTTGCTCAAGATGGAATTCGCTTCTGCAGTCACTAGTCAGTGATTTACATGTAAGAAAATATTAATTTATATGGGTCTATTTGTTGATAATGTGCGTTACAGTGAAGTACAATAAATTTTTGTTGGATTACAGTCCAGCTAATACCTCTAGACCATAATAAATAGTAAAAGATTTTATTAGGCAAAATGGCATTCCTTTGGACGAATTTGATCCCAATATGTCACTCGCACTCTCTTCTCCATTCTCTTGTTCCTTGCTCAGATTCATTTTTGTAATGGATTTAAGTACCATGAATGCGTTATTTTGATCATAAAAAAAGAGCAAAATTTAACAAACAAGGGACAAGCTTTTCTTATAATTTTTAATTTTTAGTTCGATCCAGGCAAATATGTGATGCCATAATATAGACTCTCTATCCCATAAATCAATATTAATTATTCAGGGTAGTGTCTTATTTATGACATCAACTATATATAGTTGACGCACTCAATGGTACATAACTCCACTACTAATTCTTAAATTGTGTTTTCCAGAAGAAAGAAAAAATCAGGCCATACCATAGGGGCTTGTAGTTGGAGAAGATTATATGCTAAATTTGAAAGCTTGAACAAGATCCGAAATAAGAATTCCTTGTTATGTCTGGACAAACAAATCTTATACATTGCAACTAGAAAGTGGAATGGAAATACCAGACTAAAAACACTGATCCACTTTGTTCATAGCTATTGGTGAAAATTGATCAAAAATATATCCCAGTAAAATATCTTGGTAGTGCAAACTAAAATGACTCTGTAGTTAATATGAGATGTTAAAAGGTAACACAACTTATTGTCCCTTCATCAGATCAAATGGTAATTACTTTTCCCACCCTATTGCCTTCCCCCACGCCTGTAAAATTTTCAACCTCCCTCTATTTTTTCTCTTTTAAAAACAAATTAAAACAAACTCATTCGATAAAACACACTAACTTAATCTTTTTTTAAATAACAAACAAACTTAATCTTTTTTTAAATAACAAACAAACTTAATCTTTTATTTTCTAATTATCAATTCTCTAATTATAAAACATAATGTGTACCAAATATACAAACTTATCCCTTCTTAATTTTTTGAGTCGTCATCAAAATTATATTCTTTTGTGTCTTTTGCTTCAACCTCCCCCTATATTTTCTCTCTTAAAAACAAATTTAAACAAACACACTTGATAAAACACTCTAACTTAATCTTTTTCTAAAGAACAAACAAACTTAATCTTAATCCCAATCAAAATAAATTTTTCTATAATTCAACTTCTAAATATCTAAAGAGTTAAAAACAATTTACGATCTATTATCTTTCTCTAATTATTAAAGTTGATTTAATTTTGTAACAAAAAATCCAATTTTTTTTTATAGTTGTATCCAAACATATTAAATTATTTAAAACATGTGATTTTAATTACAGTAACCAAACAAATAAATCGTGATTTGTTTTATAAATTCTCTTAATTAAAAGATATCAAAATCACTTTTATTTTAATTTGTAACAAAATGGGTCCTGAATTGTTTTTTTTAAAGAGGTGGTTTTTATCATAATAAAAAAATCTATAAATTATTGAATTTCGTTTTTTTAATTCGTAACAAATTTTTCATATATTTAATTTATATTTACTAAAAATAAACTTTATGACGTACATATGATTTTATCTCATCGTGTGTTTCTAATAAAAAACATTTATAAATACATTTCACTTATGAATAATATAAAAAATATAGAAGAAACATTTTATACAGATACTTTAAAAAACACGGGGAAAAAAGAGTAAATTAAAATGAAAAAAACATAGGACTTTTTTTGACAAAAAAAGCATAGGACTATTTCTCACTGATACATATTTTTACATCTAAATTTATTCAATTATATCCAATTGAATGATCACAAATAACATAAATAGAGTTACAAAATCTTTGTCATTTATAAATTATACACGGGATTAGTATTTATTATGAGAAATACAACTACTTTACATAAAATTACACATCTTCACGATTACTTCTTTTGTATAAATGATTTTCATATGATTTTTGGTTTATCTTAATGTCATATTATAAAATTATTATTTTTAATCGTTATTCATTATTAATCATTATATCCATTCAAAGAATGACTATAAAAAAAAAAAAAAGACAATGTTACTCTATAATTAATTAGACACTAACTAATATTGTTGTACAAATCATACATGGGACAACAATTAGTTACAAATGAATTAGTTAAATTGATTTTTTTTTTTATTTTTTTTATTTTTATGTATTGTATCTAGGTATGAAAACAAAACTCATACCCGCGAGTACCCATCTGAATCAAACTCAATTTAACGGGTTTTTCCCCGCTTTGACTCGTTTTGGGTTTTCTCCGATTTCAAAACACGGGTACGGGATAAGTAACGGTGATATAGGAATACTCTCCCCTAACCTATACCCAAACTTATCCCAAATTTAGAAAATTATTTTATTGTCCCCTTTTATATAAAAAGAAACTCAAATCATAAATCATTTCAGTCACACAATCAGAGTCTCGGTCTATCAAGAGTTCTCTCTATTCTCCATCACCATAGCTATGATATATCGTCGTCATTTCTTTGCAGGATAATGCATTGCAACATTGCATATTTGCATATGAGGCAGAAAAATACTTTTATTTTATTAATTTTTTTTTATCCATTGCGGGGATGAGGCGGGGATACCCGAACCCGCCGGAGACATGGATGAAATTCGATTTCTTATCCCCGTTGAGTATGGGTAAGGCAGCGAGTAAGTATATGGTAGTATGGTATAGGGACGGGGAAGGTAAAACATGTCTCCACCCGCCCCATTGCCATGCCTAATTGTATATTCTAAACAATAGTGGGAGTAATTATAATATACTAATTCTAATTTGATATAAGAATCTTGCACGAGATATATATTTATTGTTTATAAATTCAAATAAAAATAAAAAAATGCTAAAAAAATTACAAATATTTTTCAAAGATAATATAAAATTCACGGGGTTTATTAACGTCCATTGTCATTATTGTGATTTTATTATTTATAATATTTTCACATATATTTAGTCTACCACTTTATAATATTTAATAACAACTATTTCAATGTTTTTATTTTTATCTTCATCTTTATCATTAATTTTTTCCTTATTTCTCAATGTAAATAATGTTGTAAATGCGTTTGACACATAAATCGCAATTTAAGGATCAGCCCGTGCGGAGCACGGGTCTGTTGCTAGTTGTTCAAAAAAGTACCGTAATGTTTAATATATTTTGTGAATAATTCTAATAAATTTACAAGCATCACATAATACATTATAATTGTTCGAAAAAAGTACTGTAATTTTTTACCAATTACATCATATGTTGTTATTTTTAAAAAAAAGATAATATTTTTTATTTCTATTTATATGTTTTTTAAACAAGGGTAAAAATGGAATAATATTTTTTAATTTGTTCCATTCCATCTATTTTCCAAACAACGGAATGGAAATATTATTCTACACCATCATAAAATATCTAAACAATGGAATGAGATTTTTATTCCATTCCATTCCGCTCCATTCTATTCCATCAATCCAAAAAAGTCGGAGATTATTTGCTTGAAAGATTTCACATAATATTCAAGTCATTCACGTTTTGCTCGAGTCTTACAAATAAAGTGTCTTATAAAGTCTTTTTCTTCTGATACATATTGCCAACATCAGGGAAAGTTTCGGGCTGTTATCACCGTTCAACGAGCAGCACTACATTTTACGGATGGGGTAAGGTGCTCTAGTTTCTATAATAAATGAAATTCATAAATTTTCCAATCAGCAGTTATTGGAAAAGACAAGTTTTCTATTCACCACAAGTCTTCTAGATCTAGGATTGATTTATAGAGGAGTGGTAGGTAATTCAAACTGGTCTGGTTTTCTTATGCAGCTATTGGTACACCTGAATTCAAGGTATCAGAAAAGACTAGAGCAGCTGGTTCAAGGTATCCTTTCAATTTAACAACCTTTTTATGGTTTTACACAGAAAAACAGATTGAAATCGATGGAAGGTTATCTTAAGGATTTTGAATTGGAAGACAAGGATCGTTCAATCGAAACTCTCAGTAGATGGAGATCTGCCGTTACTTTGGTCAAGAATCCTCGTCGGAGGTTTCGCAACGTTGCAGATCTCGCCAAACGTGCTCTAGCTCAAGAAAAGCAGGAGAAAATTCAGGTTTCTTTCTTCCAAGATTTTCTTCTTTAATCTTTTTTTTTTTTTTTTTCCTTTTTTATGTTTTGTTTTTTCAATATAGACGACGATAAATATAAATTAATTAAAGAAGAAAAAAAAAAAAACGTTAAACTGAAAAGTGATACAACTAATTCACTTTTGGTAGAACGGAAAACAATGAAATATTGAATTAATCTCTGCACAATAATGATGTTTTTTTTTTGTCGTAGTTGCAAGTCAAATTATGTGTGCAGAAAGAGGGGGGACTGAATTTACAATGCTGTTTATCTATTTTTACATGATTTAGTTTTATAATAAAATTGAATTTTAATTGCTAGAGTTTACTATTATTAAATGATTTTTAATTTGGAGAAAAATCCAATAATAATGAAGAAGAAACGGTGTCCATGTATGTTTGGCTGGTCCATAAATGAATGTCATATAATTAAAACCGTTTTCTGTTTTTAAGTATAATGTCATTTTCACATGCCTAGTGTGTGGCCAGCACTACTGTACTTAGTGGTCTGCATCTTTATTTTTTATTCTTTTTATTTCAATAATACTACTTTAGCATATGCTCATCACATGTGATAATGACGAATGTTTAATGCATAATTGCCAATTTGCAAATAAATATCAATAATGTAACTTTTTTGTTTTGATGAAGTAATAATTATAATATTTTTCATAAAAACTTACATGTCTTAGACCGTTAGACTTGTCACTTTTTGAATTGTACCTTATCAACCACCTTTTTGAAATGTATTAAAAAATAAAAAACTCTGTTTGCTTTTCAACCATGTTCACTATTGACGGCATCGAATCAAATTAAAAGGAGGCGACGAAATATTAGAACTTTATGCTATGAGAAAAATATACTATTGGGTAAGTCAAATTGCTCATGCGAAAGTAACTTGTATACTTCGTGATTTATGACTATAAATTCGTGTACTCCATAATTGTCGGTTGAGTTTAAGTATACTCCATTTACCTTGATGGATGTGTGACATGTGGCAAAATAATATTCAATGGTTGAAATTAAAAAGGTAAATGTAAGTTATAAAACAAAATCCCTAGATTAGCACTGTTCACTTTCATCTTCAATTAACATCTCGTCCAACCCCCTTCCCCCCACAACCTGTAAGAGTCCGAGTATGCTCCATTTACCTTTTAGGAAATGGGTTTTGGGAGAACAGAGATGGAGCAATTGTTTGGCAGCTGCATAGGGTCAGCGAGAAGGATATGAGAGATAGGTAATAATCACATGTGTGATTCTTTATTTTTGTTTTTTTAATTTCAACCATTGGATATTGTTTTGCCACATGTCACACATCCATAAAGGTAAATGGGGTGAATGGAGCTAAGGTAAATGGAACATACCCGGACTCATTAAATTAGTTTTGTTTCTTACCAACAAAATAACAAATTAGTTTTGTTTTTTTGTCAACAAAATCAAATTGCCACGTTGTTCCCTTCAATGCTGCTATGATACCCCAAAAACATTTTATTTGCAAGTGTCATTTAAATTTGGGTTGGACGGCAATTAACGTGGTCTGGAGCTTTTTGTCAAAAATGGAATAAAATAAAAAACGTGAGGTGTGCATCATCACCATGTGTAATTTTGATTTTCGCGTTTCTTTTGTGGTATAGGAATGAGTAGTCAACAAAAGATCTAAATTATATTTAAATCAATTATTTTTTGATACTAGCATTATTGGGAGGAGGGGTCTAAGTAATCTTTAATCTAAACTCTAAAGTTGGACGGAAAGATAATTAAATTCTGATAAAAATATTGTATGATTATTTTTAACCTATGATTAATTGGTGGAGTGGATTTATGTGACAAGATTATGAGATCTCCTTAAATACATTGTAAATCTATTTGACTTAAATGCACTTTTGGTCCCCTATGTTTGCCGACGTAGTAATTTTGGTCTCCTAACAAAAAAAATGCAATTTTGATCCCCTATTTTTGTCATGCTTAGGGAAATATGCTATTTTGGCCCCTTATCTTTGCAAAAAAGTTGCGATTATGACCCCTTTTTAGGACACATGGCAGCTTCTTAGCATGGTTGGAAAAATTAGGTGGTCAAAATTGTATTGTTTTTGTTAGGGGTCGAAATTGCTACGACGGCAAATATGTGCATTAAGCCAATCTATTTTGCATACCGCCAAAAACGAAGTTTCGTGGAACTTTCCATGCCAAGTTATTATTCATAACCTCTTTTACCACATAAAAAATAGGACCTGCAGGAGGTTCCAATCAATTTCAGCAAATAGCATAAAAAAGAAGAAAGAGAAATTCACGTTCTTTGTCTTTATGATTGAGATGATGATTTGATTAGTGACAAATTATAAAAATCAAATCAAAGAATAATATTTGTAAATTGAGCATTGACATTTGAAACACAATAATAATTTTTTCTTGTTTATGTGTCAAACTATCTAACTATCTTTTAGACGTTACAACAAAAATGACAGTAAATTTGTTTTTGTGACCAACATTAGTCATCTTTTTGACGACCCCCCCAAACAAGTTAAAATAGAAAAACAACAAAAAAGGAGAAAAGAAAAAATCGATGATTTTATATTTTTGAAAATTATGTATGTGTATATTTGATTTAATTAGATAGAAAAACTAAAATATATCTGTATTAATTTTTTTTCTCTCTATTTAATCTATCAACTGAATTTGAAAAAGAATTTAATATATATATATATATATATATATATATATTCTTAGGGAGATTTAATAAATATATATTAACTGAATTTTTTTTGTCTATCTTATCACAATTTATATTTTAAATTTGGTTCTGAATTGCCATTTGCTAATTGCTTCTTTGGAGTTAAAGATTTACGGTCCTCTTTCTCTAAAAAATGGAGTACTTACATATCATCTGAACAAAATTATTTAATTTACAACTTGTAACATTAAAGTTTTTCTAGGTTTTCATTCAATAGCATTGATAAAAGATTGCAGGTTAAGAATTAAAAAAATGTATCTGTATTCTACTCTTTACTTTTATTCTATTTTACCAATTTTTTCAATATAAAATCTTCAACATTTCCTCTTGTTATTTACTAACTAACTAGCTAGGCACATTGTCAGAATCCTTAAAGTGGAAGCAGATTATTTGCTTGAAAGATTTCACATAATGTTCCAGTTGTTCACTTTTTGCTGGAGTTTTATAAATACAGTATCTTATAAAGTCTTTTTCTTCTGATACATATTGCCAATTTGACTATATTATCTTGATAACCAATATCAGGGAAAGCTTCGGGCTGTTATCACCGCTCAACGAGCAGCACTGCATTTTACGGATGGTAAGGTGCTCTAGTTTCTATAATAATTGAAATTCATAAATTTTCCAATTAGCAGTTATTGGAAACGAGAAATTTTCTATTCACCACAAGTCTTCTAGGTCTAGGATTCCCACAGTAGTTAAAATTATATTTTCTATCGATTGATTTATAGAGGAGTGTTAGCAAAAGATGATTTTAAATGCCCCCAGCTCAATGTCTTTATACTTTTTTCCATAAGCTAATTCAAACTGGTCTGGTTTTCTTATGCAGCTATTGGTACACCTGAATTCAAGGTATCAGAAAAGACTAGAGCAGCTGGTTTTGGTATCGAACCGGATGATATTGCATCCGTTGTTCGAAGCCATGATTTCAAGAACTATAAAAAGGTTGGTGAAGTTCAAGGGATTAGAAGTAAACTTTCAGTCTCAGTTGATGAAGGTGTCAGTCAAGACAGTATACATAGTAGGCAAGAGATTTATGGGCTCAACCGTTATACCGAGAAACCATCTAAAAGTTTTCTGATGTTTGTTTGGGATGCACTTCATGACTTAACACTGATCATTCTAATGGTTTGTGCTTTAGTTTCCATAGGCATAGGGATTCCCACAGAAGGGTGGCCAAAAGGTGTTTATGATGGTGTTGGAATCTTACTTAGTATATTCTTGGTTGTCAGTGTTACTGCTATCAGTGACTATCAGCAATCTCTGCAGTTCTTAGATTTGGACAAAGAGAAGAAAAAGATTTCTATTCATGTTACCAGGGATGGTAAAAGACAGAAGGTTTCAATTTATGACTTGGTAGTTGGAGATATAGTTCATTTGTCAACTGGTGATCAAGTTCCAGCTGATGGAATTTTCATTCATGGATATTCATTGCTAATTGATGAATCAAGTTTGTCAGGTGAGAGCGAACCTGTAGATATAGACAATCGAAGACCTTTTCTTCTTTCGGGAACCAAAGTGCAAGATGGTCAAGCGAAGATGATAGTTACAACTGTTGGCATGAGGACTGAGTGGGGAAAGCTGATGGAAACTTTGAGTGAGGGAGGAGAAGACGAGACTCCACTGCAGGTGAAATTGAATGGAGTTGCTACAGTAATTGGTAAAATCGGTTTGACTTTTGCTGTGCTGACGTTTTTGGTCTTGACAGCAAGGTTTGTGATTGAAAAAGCAGTTAATGGAGACTTCACTAGTTGGTCTTCAGAGGATGCACTGAAGCTACTAGATTACTTTGCTATTGCGGTAACTATAATAGTTGTTGCGATTCCTGAAGGATTACCGTTAGCTGTAACACTTAGTCTTGCTTTTGCAATGAAAAAATTAATGAATGATAGGGCGCTTGTCAGACATCTTTCTGCATGTGAGACTATGGGTTCAGCTAGTTGCATTTGCACTGATAAGACAGGAAC
>Ga0315913_1002860_pt1 | contig 20535 bp, 8 predicted proteins | sample MpolsnodulesMG_FD_207736 | JGI IMG/M metagenome (GOLD analysis project Ga0315913, IMG submission 207736) | Medicago polymorpha root nodule microbial communities from Los Angeles, California, United States - small nodules | ecosystem: Host-associated > Plants > Roots > Nodule | place: USA... | reverse complement strand
TCCTGCCTTTGGTAGGTTCTACCAGCAAGTGAGAATTCCTTTTCCCACAGATACTGATCTGGGTTATAGTCCGCCCTGTGTGTGTGGCAAAGTACAAACACCCAAACTGTAACTCAATTTGCAAGATAAAATATGATCACATGTTGAGACTTGAGAAATGGATGTTGAGGTACTTATGATTGTTTACAATAATTGAATGCAGAGAAAAAAAATAAAAATAAAAAAACAATAGTTGACGTCTATAATGAGAACTATCTAACATGGTTCATTGAAGATTGGTGAAACATATTCTTGAACAATAACCAAAACTTTTTGAAATAGTATGGGGTTAGCTATATAGAATGAATGTCACCATATTAGTTGAACCATGTTCAGTATGTATGCAGTATAAAAAAAAATTCAACCAAATCAAAAGAAGACAAACATACTAGTTCAAAAATTTACGAGTTGGGAGGTTAGTGAAGAAAGAAACATTATATTAACTTGTTTGGATAAAGTACTTATTTGCAACTTATAGCACAAGCGCTTATCATGATAAGAGCTTATGTATAAGCTTGCATAAGCTATTTTATAGCAAAAGAATAATACCTGGGAGGGCGAATAACAAAATTGATGAATTGCTCAATCATCTTGCTACTGCACAAATCTTATAGACACTCCCCGTCATGAAATGAGCTTAGCTTGCAATTAGAGTGAAGTCTATAAAAAACACAAATAGGTATTTATGAAGTCAAACTGAAGCTAAGCTATAAATGTCCAATTCCTGTGAGAAAACGAACCATTTTGCATTAAAATGAAAAAGGTAGTTTCAGATCCAAATGGTGTTGTGTTCCCTTAAAAGTAGTTAACAAAATAAATAAAAAGGTCTGAAATGTGGACACACGAACGCAGAGATCCCAGTCCCAGAAGATGATGAAAAATTGACACACATTTTCGACTTTAATCTTTACAGACAAAAAAGGAAAGAAACAACTTTACTTACCTACCGAAATGACAATGAAAATGAAACAACTTTATTGATGTTGTTATCTGCTTCTTTCAAAGTACACACACAGATTCACAGACACAACAATTCAACTCAAAGAACACCAAACACCTCAGCCAGCTGTCCTTTCTTTCCCTCTTATCAATTTATTCTTTTTAATTTCTTATGTTTCATGTTAATAAAAACATGGTGTAAGATGGTAAGGTTAGCTTTCGCTCGATATAATACTCCTTCAATTTCAAAATAATAATTGTTTGAGGTTTATGTACAATTTTTTTTAAAAATAATTGTATTAATTTTGATGATAAAATTAATATTATTTATTAAAATATACTCTATTAGTTATAGTTAGTGAAGTAGTTAAGTTAGATAAAATTCAATAAATAAAAGTATAATGGTAGGAAAAAATAATAAGTGTAACTTTGATATTCTAAAGTGATAGTTATCTTGAGAAAAGATACGTGGACATGAATATTCTAGTGACTTGAATATAGTCATATTTGTATCATAGACACTTTGTCGTTTTATGTTATTAACATAGATAATGTGAGTTTGTTCACTGGTTCATCTTTTTTGTTGTTAACAATTTCAAATTTGTATTGTATTTATATACTTTATTAAGTTGAATGAATGAATATTGTTTATTTTTGTCAAAAGTAAATATTTTGAGAAGAAAAAAAAATGTTAAGAAGACAATTATTTTGAGATGGATGGATGGATTATATGTAAAAGTTGGGTTCAAACTCCAAACATCCTATTTTATTTATATAAAAAAAAAACTAAAATTGAATTGTATATAGCAAAACAACTTTATTTTCTCGTACAAGGAATGCCAGCGAGAAGCAAACACAAAGGTAATGTTACGTCAGAATACGGTATAGTCACCAACAAGATTTAAACATTCTATTTTTTGTTTGGGTAGATTCCAAACAACTTAATTATCTATTTTAAAAGGTGAATTTCTAGTCATTAAGTTACTTGATAAAAAAATATTGTCAAATAACCTAGTGGCCGGAGCTCGCACATAGGGAAGTGGAGTGTCAGAGGTTCAAACACATGCCTCCTGCGTAAATTATGTAATGTTTGAGCTAAATTCACGAGAAAAAAAATTATTTTAAAATTGTCTTAATTAAATACTATATTTTTTTAGGGGTAAGTATGATGTATTTATTTAAAATATTTTAAAATAAAAATATTGATTTTTTAATAATAAAGTAAATATAGATTGAAATAGTCTCAATTTATTTGTCCATTTTATAATATCAAATACTTTTTTGGTACACAATACTTTTATTTTTAATATATATAATGTATTTTGTTTTGGTGGTATTGGTTCCAAAGTATTTACCTACATAAATTTGGTCACACATTGTGCAAATTAGCTTCAATGTTGCTCTTAAGGTCCCATAATGAAGGTCAAAAGAATTAAAGAGTAAACAGAAAGAAACTTGTTTGGCCTCATCAGTTTGTAAGCTCACATGCTCTTCTGATTCTCTTATTGCATTGCCTATCTCAAATGTCTAGCAAATCAATATCTAAATATCTACACAAAAAGCCCTTTTACAAATAATTTGTAGAAAGAAAAATTAAATCTTTCGTTTAGCAAATCTTTACTTTGCAAATATGATACATATCAAATCCAAGTTAAAGCTTTTTTTTTCCCTCCTTTAGCAAAATCAAAACACTTCTTTAGCAAAATACGACAACTCCGAACAAAAACCAATTCGGCTCAAAAGAGTACAAACACTTGCATTCTAATGTTGATGCAATTGATGCCTGTTATATATGTATCTGCTAAACCATCAACATTAAGCTAAAATAAATCTAAACAACAACAGGTATACAGCAAACTCAATTCTGACGTGACACTAAATTATAGATAGAAAGTGAACAAACAAAACAGGTGTTTGTAAAAAATAAAAAAATAAAGGTGGAATGTCAAACTTGAGGCAAATAAATTAAATTTAAATTTGTAACCTTCAGAAAAGAAAAAGAAAAACCTTTAATTTCAAAGGGTCATGACACAATTGGTTTTACACAACACTGGAAAAATGAATGATAAATAACCAACATACAAAACTTATAAGCAACAAAAAAATGAGATAGAGGTAACACTGATATGGCATGAAGAAGAAAATGAGAGGGATGAAGCTATAAAAACAAACACAAAAACTGCGATACAACATACTTCAAGAAACATACACATTGCATATCCTTCCTTTAATTCTAGGTTAGTTAACCTTCAATTATTTCTCTTCTCATTATACCTTAAAACCTCACCTTCTCTTTCCACCGCCGTCATCGGAACCACCTCGATATTACTGTCGTTGGGTTCCTGTCCGGTACTACTCCAACCTCCATTGACGGCTACAATACCCAAACAACACATAAAAGGAAAAATAACGTTCATATTTCTAATTGAAGAGGTAAAATTCAACAATTACTACTAATTTTTTTTCTTTTAGAAATTCTCATTCTTAACGTGTGATTGTAACTGTATAAGAAATAAGAAATGTTTTTTGAATCGGTTCAAATCAATTAAACCTAGCCTCGCCTCCCTAAAATAAGAAGAAAATAAACACCACAAATTTCATAGATAAAAAAGAATTCACGATTGAAGATATGGATTTGATGTGTGATTCTATTCTATTCTCACTCTGTTCAATCTCGATCTCAATCTCGCAATTCTTTGAGATGATTTCCTCATCCATGTTCCCTGCAACATTCAAAATACAACAATCAAAATCAATCGATTCAATTTGCAGTAATCAATATTTAATATAAGAGATGATAGCAAATCAAATAACAATACAATTAACAAACTCATCAGATTACAAATAACCAAAATTAGGTTAAGTGATGGCAATACTTAATAAGCTATAATAATAAGTGATTCCGCAATACGCTGATCCGTACAAAGTGTTATCAAATAGCGGAATTTGAACAATCAACTATTTTCTATGATCTGCGACTAACAACACAAAAAAATCCCCAAAATCGTAAAAATCAATACTCATAAGGCATAAACTGTTCAAGAATAATCAAATAAAAAAACATAATCTATCGAAAATAACATTAATAATAATAATAATTTGATAAAAAAGGATAGAAATTCGAAATTGGTGATAATGATGATGAAAGAAATTATAATAGCGCTGGTCTGTGGAGGAACTTTGAATTCTTCAGCTGTGAATTTGAGAACGGTGGTAAAAGTCACAGCCTCAGGAATACTGAAACTGAAATCGTCGAAGGAAAAAAACGGAAAAAATTAGCATATTCACGATCGAACCCTAAAAAGGAAAATTGAATAGAATGAGATGATGGTGATGATGGCATACACTTTGAAGGGTAGTTTTGGATCGGAAGTGAGAGTGACTTTGAAAGAAACCTTTCCACCACCGTTTGACATATTCACCACCAACAAAAATTCTCACGCTACCCCCACCATCTTGATTCATGGTTGAAGAATTTCAGTCAATCATCACTCGATCTACTTCTCTTACTCTTCATTATGTTATCACCACTGTTATCTCAAGTTTCCGGCGATTAGAGCGAGAGAGATAGATAGAGAGATGAAGAGCAAATGAGAGAGATGAGATGAAGAATGATTTTGAGAAAAGAGTATCGATTGTTGTTCTGAGGTAGATGAAGAAGAGAATAACATTTGGGTATTCTGAGATCTGTTCTCATAATTCTCAAAAGCCAAAAGGTTAACATAACGGTAAAGACGGTGAGACAGACAGAGAGAGGAAGTGAAGAGAGAATTTGGGTGATGGATGGAGCGATGGAGAGAAATTGGAAATTGGGCATTGGAAACCAAAAAGCCAACACTTATTTAGAGAAAACTAAACCATCAATATTTGAATTTCAAATTGGGCATAGAATAGGAGGGAAAAATTTTAAGGTTAAGGGACTATTAGCAATTAATGAAGGTCATTTAGAGGGAAAAATTAGGTTAAATGGTTGCAAGATCTAATAAGCTTTTAGTGACAAGTGACAAGTGATTTGCTTCTTGCTCCTAAAATACGGGTTAACATTATTTTTTTATATAAAAAAAGGACCAAACTAGATCAAAAGGAAGAATGATGCGTGGGAAATCAAATATCCCAGTGTAGACTGCATGAAGTTGCTGATGACACTTTAATTCAAGTGCACTTTCTATAAAAGTCCATTTTCTATTATTAATTCGAAAAGTTAAGAGAACATTTTTGTCAATTGGAAACCGACAAAAAAAAATTTCAAAAGAAACGGACAAAGCTAATTAACGCCTAACGGAATGCAGAAATACAACTTCAATACTTTCTTTAAAGAAAGACATTAATTTGTCGGTCAAAATCGCATGAAAATAGGTCTTGAATATTATTAAATAATTCCTTCGTTTCAAATTCCAAGACATTTTCAACATTTCATTTGTATTAAGAAAAATACTCTCCCTGAACTCTAGTCACTAGGCTATTTGACAAAAAAAAATTGTACTCCCTCCGTTGTCAATTATAAGTAAAGAGTTTTTCTATCATGTGCAAATTTGCACATGTTAAGAAATTTAAAATAGTAACTTTACATTGGAACTTGTATATTTTGTATTAAATATATAACTTTTTAATAATTAATTGTTGGTTTTCAATAAAAACTTGCTTATTTTAGTTGCTTTAACACGTGCAACATTGCACATGTTAGAAAAACCCGTAAGTAAATTTAACTTTTTAGATTCATTCAATTAATGATGTATGTGGTCCATAATATGAACCACACATGAAAAGTTAAATTTGCTTATAATTAACAACGGATGAAGCAATTGATTTTGTATGACAAATATATATTATGGGTTGTCTTACAAAATCATCTTTAATAAATGATATAAGAAAAATAAATTAAAGAATTAAAAGAAGAGAGAATAATAAATAGTTAAGGGTATAATAGGAAAAGTAACATCAACGCTTCATTTGTGTAAAACGACTTATAATTATTTCTAATAACATCTTTAGCCTAGTGTCGTAGAGCTGTATCATACACACAATTGGTTGTAAATGCATTACTTGTACCTAATGTTTCATAAATCGAGTGTTAATTCGCCGAGTTTACCGAACTTACATTTTTAGGTACTAAAGTCGTGTCAACTTGGAGGTAAACTCGATTTCTGGTAAAATCAGAATGTTTGATTCGAGTTAACTCGGTTAAACTAGGGTAATACCGGGTAAACTCAAGTAAAATTGGAATGTAAGTCTAATTTTTTTTGGATAGTTTTATTAACAACTTTAGGAACTTGTGAAACTTGCCTTTTTGGATGGTTAAAACTTAAGAGACTTATGATTTTGCAAGTTTATTTTGATGTTTAGTTGAGCATAATGCTTTATTACGGTGGTTGAAAACCTTTATAATTTAGTCATATTTTGCATTATTGGACTATTGACAATATTATATTAGTTTACATATGTCATGTAAATAATAAATTTTATTTAATTTTAATTTTAGGTAAAACCGTACGAGTTTTCGAATCGAGTTTACGAGTCGAGTTTACTTAGACAAAACGAATTGAGGTAAACTTTCGGGTTGTAAAATCTTTGTAGCTACACAAGATTTCTATTTGTCACCCCTTCAAAAAAAAAATTCTATTTGTCACATAACGGAGGAATCTCCATATCTATTGAATAAAACTTAAAATCAACATGTATCAACATAACTAAGCAACAAGAGAGAACACTCACAGCAAAATTATATATAATTCTTATTTACTTTTAATCAATTTTATTGAATATTAGTTTAATATTAACCATGCTATAGAGGCTATGCTGGTAATTGGTATAGTCAAAAAGTTAAATTGTTAAGATTTAACTAGCTTCCTGTAATGTCCAATCACGATAAATAATGTTAAATGCATCACAAATAAAATGTGTTTTCATTTTTTGAAAAAAATTGTTTTTATATTTTAGGAATATATCCCTAAAAAAAAAAATTAGGAATATACATTTTATTTTAAAATAAAATAAATTTGTGAAATATTGGATTTTTTTTAAGTAAAGTCAAAGCATATATTAAAATTTTAAAATAAAATGTATTTTTGCATCTTAAAAATAAGAGTTTTATTGAATGAAGATCTATTTTAATCCCTGATAAAAATGACGATACTCATTTTAGTTTTTTGAGAAAAATAAAACAACTTTTAGTCCTTAAGAAAAATAAATTGGGACAACTTAAAAAACACGAAACAAATATTAATTTATCTCAAATAAATATATAAAAAACACAGTACAAGTATTTGTTAATGATAAAAAAAAAGGATAATTATTTTCACTAATTAATATTAAAGAAACATATAACTGATAAATATATAAAAACACAAGATAAATATTGTCACTAATAAATATAATAAAACAAGGGACAATATATTTTAAAAAAAAATATAATAAAAAACCACATGACAATTTTTTGATACTTTTAGATATAAAATAATAAATAAAAAACATTTGCCATGGATAATATAAAATTATATGAATCTCTATGATCATAGTTCAGTTGGCATGGACAATGCATTGTTATATGAACTTTTGAATACTCCACTTATTCATCTTGAAAGATGAATTCTAGCCACTAATAGGCTACTTGACAAAAATATATAAAATATGAGTTTTTTTTATCAATAAATATTTTATAAGAGTGGTGATAAGAACACTCTATTTTGAGCACTCTTCAGCGTTCACTTTCTTATTGTCTTAAATTATGGTGGGTCTCACACTTCGAAAATGAGTTGAAAATAAGTTACACTTAAAATAGTGAATCATACATTGATTTTATTCAATAAAAAAATGGGTGTTGAAAGATGAGTTACATATCATTCCTCATTATAATAGTCAATCGCAAATAAAGTTATGATAGTTTCTGAACAAAAAAAAAATTATGATAGTTTAAGACAATAAAAGAGGGTCCCGAACATTCCTATTTTATAATTGATCTCATGTTTTCTAAAAAGTTAAAATTGTTGAGATTAATTTAAACAATACGATAGTTGTCCCTGTGAGTTTAGCTCAATTGGTATGAACAATGCATAAAATATGCAAGGTTTGGGGCCAAATAAATTTTCATGTGATCCTAATTTCCGTTCGCATATGACAGGGAGTTAGGCCATGTTCGCTCTTGATTGGGACTTACGAGCCAATCGGTTTTTAACATATATCCCGCAAAACTCATTTGTACTGTACTTCTCTATTTTTTCAAAAAATGTGTCTTAAATCATATGTTTAAGTCTTAGTGCAATTTTGAGAGGTCTGTTTGAACTATGTTAAAAGTATCATATTAAATCCGTTGAAGGAATACATTGTGCAGGCATAGACAAACTGTGTCTCACATCTTGTCTGTGCAATGACTAAAAAAGGTAAACTTGCTCATGGAATTTTGATGAGATATTTGATGAACAGTAAGGAACAATATGTTACAATTGTAGTTCATTGAGATACCATCATCTTTTTGGGAGGAATTGTATCATTGTGAACATAGATACTAAGATAATTTATTGTACTTTTAAATATGTTTTTAGTCCACGTAAATATTACAACTTTTCGTTTTAATCCCTCTAAAAAATTTCTTTAATTTTTTGTCCTCCTAAAACACTTTTGGTCCCGGCTGTTAACCATGGTTAATGACGGCTGGCGTGGTGCTGCCAAGATGGCTATTTTTTACCATTGAAGAATGACCAGACTTGCACATGTGGCATTACTTATTTATTATTATTTAAAAAATACATAAAAATTAAAGGATTAAATATGTTTTTGATCACTATAAATATACCAACTTTTTATTTTAGTCCCTCTAAAATTTTCCTTCAACTTTTAGTCCCTATAAAATTTTCAATCACTACTTTTGGTCCCTATTTTTTGTATTTTTTAATGAAATTGTGCAGAAATGTGTAGAATATTGTAAAAAAAAATAATCCAAAATTAGAATTTTTTAACAGAACACAAATTAAAAATGAATTTTTAACCTTCAAAAATATAAAAATTCATATTAAATTCATGTTTTGTTAAAAACTTCTAATTTTTTTTGGGTGAGATTCTTATAATATGAATTTTTCTGCAAAATTTTATTCAAAAATATGAATTTTGCATATGAGTTTACTTTAAAAGAGGGACCAAAAGTGAAAAGGGAAAAGGTTTTAGGGACTAGAAGTTTAAGAAATTTTTTAGAGGGACTAAAACAAAAGGGTGACATATTTATATATTTAACCCAAAATTAAAAGAGAATTGTATAATCCCCAATTCACCCCATATCTATGTCTAATTTCTCAAATCTCTTTCCAACTCTTTTTCCCCGTCATCAATCATTTTCGTCGATCACCACCACTCCCACAGTCATCAATTCTGATGCCACCACCTTCAGCACCACCACAACCAACAATAACCATCGATGTCGTACACTTCGTCAAACACCACCCCTACCCCCACCGTATCAATCACCATTCAAACAACACCACCACTTGTGCCTTCATCTTCTTCACAACCCACAAATTGAAATTTCTTGTTAACCATCACCTTTTGTTCGCGAATCTCCTTATCTGTTCATTTAAGATTTCGATATTGGAAGGAACCGAGGGTTTCGAAAATGATAAGAAGATGATTGAGATTTAAAATTTGATGTTTGGGTTGAAGATTGAGTTTTGATTTGGGGGAATTGAGATGGAAAGGTTAGGGAAGAAAGGTATTATGCTTCTAAGACAAACTAATAAAACACATGTGCTGACGCACGAATAACCGTTGGTCGTGGATGATTTTATGTAGTTTAAACTTGCCATTCATAAATCGTTTTTTTATATGAAAATTATTAAAAAAATCAATTATTAATGATTTAGTTCCTAATTAGTTTTTAACTTAAATAATGATTTAGTTTATATGTTGTTTTAGTGTATTTTTTAATAATTAAAAAAGTAATAAGTAATGATTTGTTGATATATTAAATAATTTATACAATTGTAATATGATTTGATTTAATTATATAAATAGACGATATAATTTATTATTGATTAAGTAATATAGAAAATTGGTATTTGAATGAATGTGTGGGGTAAAAAGCAAAAATATAGTTTGGGCTAACAATTGCATGGTTCAGCCCTATGTTTTATACAAATGTTTTTTTTTTAATTAAAAACAAATTAAATCAAATACAATTTTCAGTTTCTATTTTCTTTTATAAATAAGCTCATTATCCATGTGGCATGCCAATCAGCTCCGAGTCATTAAAAATAACCAGCTCGGCAATGCCACATCAGTGTCATGTCAGCTGCCGTTAGACCCAGTTAACAGTGGGACCAAAAGTGTAAACATAAAATTTTATGGGGACCAAAAATCAAAGAAAAATTTTAGTAGACCAAAATGAAAAGTTACAATATTTATAAGGACCAAAAAATATTTAACCATAAATTTAAAGTATAAGATTTCTAGAGTAGGCTTAAGTTGCGTTTGACCCTTTTTTTTTTATTGGTTTAAATACAATTGTTAGTATATAAGATGTTATTCCATTTTTCTCATTGAATATTTTTAAAATGCACACTTTTTTATAATATTTTACTATAGATGATTAAATATATTAACGGTCCAATTTGTTTATTCACATGTGTGAAAAGGTCAATTGTGACATTCATTTAAGAAGGGATATAGTATATTTTAATCTTTTTAGCTTAAAACGATTTTGAAATTTTATTTTATTTGATAGAACATTTTTACAAAACTTTTTTTGTAAACCTACAATTAACTGTAAATTTTAATTTCATTTTTAATGTACAATAAAAATTCAAATAGATTATATTAAAGAATGTATTTTGATCATACTCTTTATTTATTTTTGCTAAATTTTATTTTAATCTTTTTTTTATAAATAAATTGAATGTTATTTTACTATATCTAACAAAGTTTATTATAATCATATTATCAGTATATTCTATATGAAACTTTGTATTAAATGTGTTAATATAAAATGAATGTATTTGAATTTTATTATAGTTAATATGAAACTTACTTTACTTCCCTCAAAAAAAAAAAAATGAAACTTACTTTACTGTACAATACTTTATACATATTTTTTTTGTGGTGACATGTTTATTGGTTTACTGCATCTCATGGCTAGCAAGTTTATCATTTGGAATAGAAAAAAATCAATGAATGTATTAAATGTGTGTAGCTGGAATCCAAGGAAGGATGCACAGAAAAAGTGGCCAATTTTTTTTAAAAGTAACTCTCTCCAGCTTTGTCAAAAGCCCTTAATTTGCGTATTTTACACAAGAAAAATAAGCTACTTTTTCTACTAAGTGCTTCTTGAAAATTATGTTTGGCCAAACTTCTCCTTTTATAAATAAGTCTAAAATAAGTTAGGTCAAATGTTACCTAAGCTATTTATCAAGAAGCATCTCAATCAAAAGAATGTGATATGAATTGTAAGTAGTGTGGTTGTATTATTGCTATGAATTGTCGTCATAAGAGGCATATTCGATTGGATGAGGTAAACAATCATTGGCCGAAACTAATCCTCTTAAAAATTAGTGTCAAAACTAATCATCTTAAAGGCAACATCTATAGACGTATGAGACACAACACTGTGTATACATGATCTTTTAAACTCTTTGTAGAAGGTCATGGTACTACGAAACTAAAAGTGTCAAATGCAGCTCTTTATGGAGAGAGTTAAACTTATAATATCCATATTACTTCAACTCGTATGTTCTAATGTTCCTCTTTAAGAATTCTTATCCATCATTAATTTTTATCTTAGTTCAATTTAAGCACTCTTTATATGCATTTCATCCTCCAATTTATATCATCTAAAATGTTGTTTTTAAAAAAGACAAACTAGCCTTTTAAAATTGACTTCAAAGAGAATTGAACCTAAAATTTCGAGATAATCACACTTTGAGATTGCAAACCAAACCACCAAATCAACCCAAATATGTTCCTTTTAAAAGTTATTAAATATTGAGTTCACTAATATTACCTCAAATCCTGGTAATATTGTATAAAAAAAATACAAACTAATTACATGACTTCCTGTCTGCCCACATTTTCACTTGACACTTGTGCTTATATAAATTCCATCCTCTTGTAAATATTTGTTTTGGAATGAAAGGTGCGTTTCGGGAAATCATATCAGAGCTTGTATATACATCCTTCAGTCACTATTATAAGCAAAACTCTACATTTTAAATTCATTCAAGTAATGATGTATGTGGACTTTATTATAAACCACATATATCATTTATTGAATGAATCTAAAATGAGAATTTTTACTTGTAATAATGACTGGAGGATGTATATATTAATAAAAATTGTAATTACATGACCAAAAATAAATAAATAATAAAAATGGTAATTATGATCCCTAAAAACATTTAAATGTGAGGGAAAGCCCCCACTATATCTTCAATCATTCGTTTTACCGGATACTATCTATATATCTAGGTAATCTTTTAAAAAAAATATTAACCGATATCCTAAAACACTAGTAAAGGAATCAAATATAATAGTAGTATTATATTAAAAAGGCTAAAACACACTTTTTGCCTCCTAAGTTTGAAAAAATTGCAATTTTGGCCCCCTATTAAAAAAAAGGGCAAAAGTGACCCCCATGTCTACCCTCTTTTGCAAAACGTCAATTTTGACCGAGTCAACCATATGTGGCATGCCACCTGTGTATTTATTTAATTTTTTATTTTATTTTAATCCATAAATTCCACATGTATAATTAAAGAAATAAAAAAATCAATAAGTAAAATTAAGAAGAGAGAGCACGTGAGTGAAGAGACAGCAACATGAACACAAACACAACACCATATCCATAAACCCATAAATCATAATAGCAACATGAACATAACAACATTCACCCAAAAGCAACATCAACAAATCCAGCAAAACAAACCAAACAATCAATTAACCTTGAAATTACATTAGATTTTCAGGAACAATAGCAGCCCATAAATCAATTAAAAGCAAAACAATAACAACCCATAAATCATTAACATTAGAAATAATGCAAAAACAAATTATTTCATCATCACCTTGAATGCTAAAAATGATTCATGAGATTAAGCAACATATCATTTCCTAATTGATCGACCATCTGTTCCAGCACCCCAACTCCATAATTTTTCTTTTGAGTCTTCTTTCTCTTCACTTTTCATTTGTTCACTTTCTTCCATCAATCTACTTTACTAAAACTATATTGGAATGTGTTATCAAAGGGTTGTGGCGCAGTTTGGTAGCGTGTCTCATAGCTTTCAAAACTGTGATGCAGATACCAATTGTATTTCAATTTTGATTCTTATTAAAGATATGACATATCTTTTGTTGGGTAAAAGAAAGAAAAAAGGATGGTTGTATAAGATCCAAAACGAAAAATGAAAAGGGATGGTACTGGTCTCATTTCACCTTTGTTCTGACTCCTGTTTTTTCAATTTTACAGTGTTTAGCTGATGTTCCTTTGAATCCTAGGACCCTTGTTCTGGAAAATAAAAGGAGAAGATGAATATTAGGTTTGGAAGGAGAAGAGGACACTGAAGCTCTCACGTGCCAGCTATTTTTGTGATTTTTTGTTTTTTTTATTAGTTAATTATACGCGTGGAATAAAAAAATTAAATAAATATACAGGTGGCATGCCATGTATGGTTGACTCGGTCAAAATTGACATTTTGCAAAAGGAGGTAGACATGAAGGGTAACTTTTGTCATTTTTTTTAATAGGGGGCCAAAATTGCAACTTTTGCAAACTTAGGGGGCAAAGAGTGAATTTTAGCCTATTAAAAAGTATGCAATCAATTCGTTAAAAATATAAAAAATTGTCATTTTTAACTTAATTTTTTTTATTCATTAATCAATGTTCTAAAGAAATTGGTTAGTATGACTCGATCTTTTAATTATATTTTTAAGAAGAAAGTTTGACAACAATTAACCCACAATAATCCCTTTCAAGAAAGAAAAAAAAAACTAATCCACAATAACCAATCACCTCGGTACCACCAACTTGAAATCATTTCAAAGATGCATTTTTAGTATTGGAGGGATCAATGATCTTTTTATAAAAACTGTGTAGGTCACAAACATTATACATATGAGTATACTCTCTCCAGTCTCAAATATTATTGTTACCGTAATCTTTGATAGCATTAGTGAAAATTACAATAGCTGAATAAGTTTTTTTTACTATGAATATCAACAGGAATCAGATGTAAAATTAAGAGTGATAGATTATTGAATAAAAATTAATTGCTCACGTAGAGAAATATATTCTTGATTATGTTAAAAATTAAAAAGAAAATAATGCTTATCATAGAGAACAACTATGATATACTAAACGAGATATAATGCTTCTGCCCAAAAAAACAAAAGTGATATAATGCTAATATTGCCCCACTGCTAGTGCTAGAAATGTTGGGATCTGGTTAGGCAAATATTGAAAGTGAGAGTTAAAGATTTGCTCTCATTGCCCCTTTGACCTGTACCGGTTGCTGAGCTAGTTAGTGGTTGTGCAGGGGAAAACATACTGTTACAAAAAATTACAGTGGATGCACTCTTACACGATTCTAAATGAAAAATATTCTTTTATAACAAATCTCTCTCTGATGTCAAGCTTACCTCTTTTTAGTGTCATAGGTAGATTGGAAACATGGCGGGGGATGAGTTGCCTTCCCCTGAGCTCAATTGGGTTTGGGTCTGTCTCATCTCCGCATGACCTCCAGACTCATTTTTGTACTTATTTTATTTAAAAAAAGTAAAACTACACGTCTAAAAAATCTGGTTTTTAAAAATAAAATAAAAAGAGGAAACAAGTTGGAATTTTTCTAGTAACACCCACGTGCACTTATTTATTATAACGCTTTCAACGAATCAATTGCAACATAAATTATAGAGATTCCTCTTACAAATCATGGTTGAATCTAATATAACTCCACAAAATCGACTTGTAAGATGACGATTCCCACTACTTATAAACACATGTTCAAACTATCTTTGTTCGATGTGAGACTCTTTAGCACAACCCCTCACGACTATCAATATTCGGCTTAGTTCGTGGACATAAATGGCGGGTGGTCCGATAGGAGAAACTTAATAGTAGGTCGCCCAATAGATCTTGGAGAGACTCTGATACCATGTTAAAATTTGGGGCCCAACTCATAATTATAAAATTGGCTTGTAAGGTGATGCGTGCCTAAATTGACTTGTAAAGTGACGAATGTCTCCTTTTTATAGACTCTGAGTTCTATCTATCCCTCAGACCCATCACTCTTGGGCTCGATGCTTCTATATAAATGATGGGTGATCTGATTGATAGGCTCTGATACCATCTTAGAAATCATGGTTGGGCCTAACACAATCACACAAAACCGGCTTGTGATGCGATGATTGCCTCCACTTATAAACACATATCCAGACTATCTTTTGTCTGGTATTTGACTCTTTAACATGTTGGAATCTGGGGTTTAATTCATCATTACAAAACCGACTTGTAAGGTGAAGAGTGCCACCTCTTTATAAACTCTTATCAAGAGTAATATTTATCTCATGTGACACTTGAGTTTTTCTAAATATCTTAGAAATTGTGATTGAGCCTAAAACAGCCCCACAAAACTAGTTTGTAAGGTGAGAACTTCCGCCACTTACAAATACATGTTCAAGCCATCTTTTATCCGATGTGAGACTCTTTAAAAAAACTTTGGGATACAATGAACTAATATATAATTATTCTCATTTAATTTAAAATTGTCATAAATCATGTCAATTAGTCCACAAATCATAACACAACTAACAAAAATGTCAAAACTGTAAGGTTAGACGTCATGATCAGGGTTCGAACCCCAACACATTCACTTGTGTTTGTGTAAGTTTATAATGGTCTTACCATTTCGTCTAGCTACAAAATAAAAAATCATGCCCGTAAATATTCTTCACGTCAATTCCATTTTTAAAAGAATGTTATATGAGTCTCCGTAAGCATAGTTCAATTGGTTGGTACATCACATTTTATATAGAGTGATTGAAGTTCGAATCTCGGATTCCCCATAAAGGTGAATTTCTAAGGATTTTTTTTTTTTTAGATGAGAAATGTTCTCAAGAATTTCATTTAAATTCAAACCCTTGACAAAAAAAAAGAATTTTATTCAACATTATCCATTTTAAGAGTTTTATGGTATCCATAAATAAAGATGAGTACATATTAATAGACTAAATATAAAAGGATACTGCTAATGACACAAGTTAATGAATCAAATATATAAATAGTTTATTGGAATGTGTGCATTGCATTTAATCTTTAACTTTTTAATGAATTAACTGTATAAAATTTTAAAGAATTTCTTCTTTTGAATTTCTTAACATGTGTCATAAGGACACAAATTATCACTACCCTTTTATATTTAATCTATTAAATTTCAATCTTTTGAAAAATAAATTGGTGCAATTTTCAATGCAAATTTTTTATCTTTGATATCTTAACATATGTCTTAAGGGAATATGTTGACATTTCCCATATAACAATTGTTTTAAGAAATTAAATTGTTTTTCATCACTTACGATATAAAAGGGCACTAGTCCTTCTGTTGATTGGTTTGATTTAGGTATGGATTTTGGATACGTGTACAAATTTGTACATGTTAGAAAAACCCTAATTTAATTACTACTTTCTCTCTCGTGTTTGATGGTTGGGATTTCACTTGACAAAATTTTTAGAGAATTTTTAATGGAGAGACAAGGTTGTAGGGACACAAGGTTGTATTTGTTTGAATTTTTTATTTGATTGGGATTTCACTTGACAAAACTTTTAGAGAATTTTTAATGGAGAGACAAGGTTGTAGGGACACAAGGTTGTATTTGTTTGAATTTTTTATTTTAATTGGAGTAGCAGCAGGTTCAGTTTTTTGTATAAGTAGAGGCTATTTATTCTTTGTTTTGGCAGCAGGTGTATGAGCATGTTTTAGGAGTTACAAGGCATTTGACTTCATTTATTCAATCCTTACAAACTATTTCTAGGTACTTCTAGTACTTTTTTTTATTTGAAATAATATTCCTTTAGCCTCTTCAAAAAAAAAAAAAAGGAATAAATGGGTGCCAAAGTTCCAATTATACTCTTTGTTTTTGTAATGTTATGTGCTTTAAGTTTAGCCATTCCAAGCAAAAGAAAGCCATACGCACCATGCAAAAACATGGTCTTTTATTTTCATGACATAATTTACAATGGAATGAATGCAGCTAATGCAACATCTGCAATAGTAGCAGCTCCAAAAGGTGCTAATTTAACAAAATTGGCACCTCAATTCCACTTTGGTGACATGGTAGTTTTTGATGACCCTATCACATTGGATAATAACCTTCATTCAAAACCAATTGGAAGAGCACAAGGTTTTTACATTTATGATACCAAAAATGCATTCACTGCTTGGTTTAGTTTCACAATTGTTCTTAATAGCCCTTATCATGAAGGAACCATTACTTTAGCTGGTGCTGACCCAACTGTGAAGAGAACTAGAGATCTCTCCGTGACTGGAGGCACTGGAGATTTCTTTATGCATAGAGGGATTGCTACTTTTATTACTGATACTTTTCAAGGTGATGCTTATTTTCGACTTCGTATTGAGATTAAATTCTTCGAGTGTTGGTAATATAAAATAAGTATGTCCTAATTGCTAAAAACAAATAAATTATGGAGTTATTAATGCCCATTTTCAGTTTCACTTAATCAAGTGGATCTGTATTAAGTATCCCTTTTGTGTGTGTGTGTGTGTTTTTTTTTTTTGTTCAAATATGTGTGTTTTTTTGGGTGCAAATGTGCTTTTTAATTGGTCCATTAAGTATCACCTTTGTACTTCTTTTTCTCCTCTATGATTATGATCAATAAATGAAGATTCTGATAAATAAACTAATTTATAGCTAATCAGAGCCAAAGGTGGTTGGTGTGTGTTATTGTAATGGTTTGGAATTTTGAATATTGAAATGGAAGGATTTGAATATTCACTGGTTGTCAATGAAGAGTGCAATGGTAAATTTATGGAGGATTAGAATATCACCCTATGACTAGCTACAAGTCACTTGGAATTAAAGGAAAGTACAACTTACTTACAAGTGTTTAGAGTTCTTTCTTCTTTGTAATTCAATTGTTTGAATGACTAATTTGATTTTTTTTAAATGATTGAAATTTATGAAGTAATTCAATTGTTTGAATGACTAATTCAATTGTGTGACTAAATTTAATTAATTTTAAATGACACAATGTAGGAATTTGAAATTTCTTTCATGTTCTATACTTCTATCTATACAGTTTAAATGTTAAATTGGGAGGTTACATATTCACACATTAGCTGGGTCTACCAACGTCCGAATGGGTGAAATTAAATTGCGATCGCGATGTGAATCAAGGCGGTTAAGTGAATGTTGTGGCGGAGTTATCCGGAATTCTGATTTTATCACGTTTTTTGTTAAATTGGGAGGTTGTACCATTATCACCTATGTCTTGCTATTTTTCACAAAAATAAATTGGCTTTCGATAAGGAATATAATTAGGTTGTTATTGAATCAGATTCTAAAGAGGTGGTTGAGTATCTCCAACGTGGAACTAAAACTTTTTGTGCATTCAATACTAAGTTGTCTGATAATTTTAGATTCATATCGCTCATAAATGCTGTTGTGAAATATAATACCGGTTCGGAATCACACCAATAAAAAACAAAGATGTGGGGAGCAAAAGGTAGTGGTAATCCTAAGTCTAAGTGTCTTCAAGCAACAGCACACACAAGAGCTAAAACAATGACACAAACACTAACCAAGCATAGAGATAAGCAAGCTTAAAGGAAATAAACAAACACACACAAGATGGTAACCCAGTTCAGTCCAATATGACCTACTCTGGGGGAGAGAGCATCTCTCCAATCCACTATGAGAAGATGTTACAAGAAATCAGCCTTATACCTAATCTCTACCCTTAGTTTCCCTCACGACACTCATATGAATCTTACTAGAGAATACACAAAGGAAGCTTTAGATCCTTCCAATGATGTAATCTCACTACCCAAGGTGATTACAATGTTTATCCCAACCCTAGAGACTCTCCTTACAAAGATACTCAACCCTCAAGTTCTCCCCTTTGTAAACCCTAGGCCTATAGCTTCAACTCTCCTTCAAAATTTGCAGAAACCACTTAAATACTAGTCATAAAGGTCCACAATCGCGTCACGATTTTGACCAATCGCGCCACGATTGTTCTGACCCAACCGTTGTGACCAGTCCCTTTCAGGTAAACTTGGTGAGAAAGTTGTTGAATCGCGTCACGATTTTCCATCTCAAAAAACCAACCTCTCTGCCAATCCAATTGTGTCGGGATGCCCAAAATCGTGACACGATTTCAGGTTTTCCTGCAATCACAATTTGAAGCCAATATACAACATTCTCCACCTTGACTTCTTAATTGGTGATGATGCTAGTTTAGCCATCAACCACCATGCTGCTCTCTCCAAAAGGGAATTACTCTTCAACAAACTTGATCAAGTCCAAGCAATGCTTGAATCTTGATCTAGGCAATGACTTGGTAAACACATCCGCCAGATTCTCTTCCAATGCCACTTTTTCCACCACGATCTCTTTTGATTCAATCATGTCTCAAACAAAGTGCAAACGAATGTCAATGTGCTTTGTCCTCTCATGATACACTTGATGATTCGCCAAGTGAATCGCACTTTGGCTATCACAATGTATCTTCACACATTCTTGAGTAATTCCTAACTCACCAATCATCCCTTTCAACCACATGACCTCTTTCACCCCTTCAACAAGGGCAATGTACTCCGCTTGAGTTGTAGATAATTCCACCACAGATTGTTGATTTTCCTTCCAACTAATAGTCGTGCCATAGAGAGTAAACACAAAACCCGATAGGGATTTTCTTGTATCTACATTGTCAGCATAATCCGAATCTACATAACCCTCCAAAGCGTCTTTCCCTTGAGTTTCTCTTGTGTACTTCAAACCGCCCTTCAAAGACCCATTCAAATACCTAAACACCCACTTCAAAGCTTTCTAATGCACAATTCCCGAATTTGCCATAAACCGACTCACAAAGCTAACCACATAAGCTAAGTCTGGTTTACTACAAACCATTCCATACATGATGCTTCCAACCCCACTAGCATAGGGAGTACTAACCATCACTTGCTTCTCATCCTCGGATTGAGGACATTGTGTTATGGACAACTTCGTGTGGTGACCCAAGGGAGTGCTCACGATTTTAGAGTTTGACATTGTAAAACGCTCCACCACCTTCTTCAAGTAACCAAGTTGAGATAAGAAAAGTTCACCTTTGTCACGATTCCTCAAGATATCAATTCCAAGAACTTGCTTTGCTGGACCAAGATCTTTCATCTCAAATTCTCCATTTAACCTTTCTTTGAGCCTCATAATCTCATCCTTGCTAGAACTTGCCATCAAGATATCATCCACATATAAAAGAAGGTAGAGAATGATTTTCTCACCATTCTTCAACATGTACACACAAGAATCATACCCGCTTCTCACAAAACTGGTCTTTAAAAGAAATTCG
>Ga0315913_1002851_pt1 | contig 20567 bp, 12 predicted proteins | sample MpolsnodulesMG_FD_207736 | JGI IMG/M metagenome (GOLD analysis project Ga0315913, IMG submission 207736) | Medicago polymorpha root nodule microbial communities from Los Angeles, California, United States - small nodules | ecosystem: Host-associated > Plants > Roots > Nodule | place: USA... | reverse complement strand
TTTACTAAACCTCTGACTGTTGAAAGATTTAACTTTATAAAGAAAAATTTGAACATGCATTTTGTCTCTGAGTAATGCTTGCCTCTGAATAAGAAATCAGACTCGGAACTCTTCAGAAGCTGTTCAGTCTTCAGACTCACTGTTGGAGACTCTGAAGAAATCCAGCCTTTGAAAGCCCTCAGACTCTGAAAAGGAATCTTTTGACTCTGAAAGCGTGCGGTAGTGGAAAGGGTTACAGTTAAGTCTAGTAACTCCTAGCCCACTAGCTGCAGAAGTTACTTTTTAGTTCTCTGACGTGGTCTGTTTGTATTGGGTAATAACACATTAAGGGAAATGATGGTTATATGCTTTTAAAAGAATTTTCTCGCGCCCTCTATTTCAATCATTAATGAGATGTCCATTTTGTCCCCTCTGAATGTGAAACGATTTGACAAAATCACTATATAAATCAGTCACACACGTCTTGCTCACTTTTCTACACTTTTCAAGTTTTTGAGCTTTCTCTGAAAAATCAAAGTTTTTATTTTCTCACAAACTGAAAACCTAGAACCCTAAACCTTCAACATTCATCAATGGCATCATCAAGCGCAAGACAAGAGACTGTTTCATCTAATCAGAAAGGTTCAGCCAACGAAATCAAAGGAAGAACCATGTCTCTTGAAGAATGGGAACTAAATGTACAGGTTGAAAACCCAGTGGATCTCCTCTCTCTGGCTCATCATGGATGTGATCTAAGAGGCATCTATCAGGCACAGGATCTGACGGAGTATTTCGGTATGCTTAATGGTCCAACCTACTTGACTTTGGTCAGACATTTCTGGGTTAGAGCACAAATCTACGACCTGAAGGCATCTCAACTTGAAATGGATGAAAAGATACTGATTGATCCCAACCTAGAAGGAAAAACTTGCGAAGAAATGGGTTTGGAACCGTTCAGACGCGAGGAAATCAGATCAAGTATCATGAGAATTCCAGTAGTCATCTCAGTAGACACAATTGTTGGGGTGATCAGAAGAGCTTCAGAAGGAAGATTTGTATTCGGTCTGAGCAACAAGAAAAGCTCATGGATACTTATTGTTAACAGAACCATATTCAACAGTTCTACCAAAGGAAAGTACAAGGAGTTGAATATGAGAACCAAGATGCTACTGAAGATTCATAATAAAAATCTCCTACCAAAGGGAAGTGGTGGAGATAAACCTTCTCTGGATCACAAGGTGTTTCTTCATTTCTTTCTGACCAGGGAAAGAGCAAACGTGCCTAAATACATATTCAGACACTTGATCAAGAATCTAAGAGATAGCCAAACCATCAAAAAGAACTTTGTTCCATATGGAAGGCTACTTTCAGAAATTTTTCATCAAGGAGGGATTCTGGATGCTCTTAAGAATGTCAACTATTTTACTGATGCACAGCTTGGCACAGTAACAGGGAGAATAATTAATGGAGAAACTCTGGTAACCATGAAGCTTATCAGAAAAGAAGATCATAAGGAGTTCAGTACAGACTTGAAGGAATCATCAGTGATCTCAAATCTCATGGATGATTTTCCTCCAATCTGTAAACAAGATCCTTTGGAGGTCAGAGTTATGTTTATAAAAGAGTATTTTGAAATGACTGGACACCTCATCAAGACAAGTGATATTCCCGATGAGATGTATGTGGAGCTCTGCCTATTGCCAAGAACAGGAAGTCTCTGAAGAGAAAAATGACAGAAGCTGAATATCTTGATGACACTCCTGAATTTGCTGCTAAGGTAGCAAAGACTTCTGCTCCTCAAACTTATCCTACAGCGTCTGATATGCTCATTCTTCAGCAAGAAGCTCAAAAGGATGATGACTCTGAGCATGTGGACCCTGAGAATGTCATTGAGATCAACTCTGGCAATTCATCTTCATATATATCTTCAGACTCATCTGAATTAGATGAATCCACCTTAAACTTCATTCGCCAGATCACCGAAACCCGACAAAAAGCCACTCAATCAGTCCCTAACAAGACTAATTCAGTAAACCAACAACCACCTCAAACCTCCCCTGAAGAAACCTCCTCTCCCAATTACCTTATTCCCCTATAAATGATCCTACCAGAACCTGTTGCTGAGACAGTGGTTCCTGAATCTGTACATGTTACAGAATCTGAACCATCTGTGACTGTAACAATTTCTGAACCTATTCAAAAACCAACTCATCAAACCACCCCCAAACACACTTCCACACAAACTCAAACTCAATCTCCACTACAAATGGCTATACCAGAATCTGTTGTTGAGACAGTGGTTCCTGAGTCTGTACAAGTTACAGAGTCTGAATCATCTGTGACAATAACAGTTTCTGAACCAATTCAGAAACCAACACAAACCCTACCAACAGCTATCACACAAGACTAACCTTCATCATCATCAATTCAGACCATCAAACAAACACCCCCAAACCTTCTGAAGTCTGAATTCCTTGAGGCTGAAATGCAAAAGATCAGCAATGAATTGCAGAGGCTGGTGCAACTAAGAAGGTCCCCTACTTTAAAAGTTGCTTATCAAGATCAGTGGGCAACTCTGAAGAACAGGGCCTCTGAATTACTCAACTCTGTAAGTCAGAAGTGCATCAAGATTCAAGTTGCTGCCTATATGCATCATTTCTCCACTGTGCATACTGTTGAAGATCAAGCTCCTCTTCTGTACTTAGCCAATACTCCTTACTTCCCAGACTCAGATTATATGACTAGGGAAGCAAAGATGTTCAAGCTACTGAAGCAGAAGATTGTAAAACAACAAGAAGATGCTAAGGCAAGAGAAAATCTCCTACTTCAGAAGCAGTTGGAACTTGAAGCAGCTCTGAGAAAACAAGCAGCCTTGATAGAGCAATTGATGAAGAAACAGCCAAACCCCTAGAAGCACACTTTTTTTTTTTTTGCTTCTGTATTTTGTTTTGTTTGTTTTTAAATCTATGTATTCTTCATTTTTTTTATATACACAGTTTTTATTCAGAGTCATCTTTATCTATGTTTTTCTTTACTTTCCTTTTTCTATTATGTTTTTTTGTTAATGACAAAAGGGGGAGTAGTAGAAAGTATTTGATTAAGAATCTGAGCCCAAGCTAAAATGAAAATTTATAACACAATTCAACCCCCCCCCCTTCTTGTGGTTTTTCTCACCTTCATATCCGTCTTTGTACACGATTGGAGACACTCTCTCACAATGAGTAACTAAACTTCCCTCTTCTCATACGAGGGAGTGTTTATTTGTCAACATCTAAATCAACTTCCTTTATATCTTGTCCTTTATATCCTGCATCATATTTTCCTCATTGTGAGCGCCCAAAAAATCTACTTAACTCTTATGTTCTCTCAAGAAGAAAAACTCTAATTAACTCCAACGTTCTTTATTTGGTGTGTCAAACTTATAGGTTGTTTAGTTCTTCTCACGTCCCAACACATTTCTTACCGTGATTTGTTGAAACTATATATTCAGACTTCTCACTAAACGTGCGATGGCGTTCAAACAACCGCCAGTCCAAACACGCTATTAATCGATTTCGGGAAGGTAAGCAAGACACACCTTTAAATAATTTCACGATATTGATAAGAAATATCTGACAAGGTTGTACAATTAGCTTTGAGTTTTTAAAGTGTTAATTTGTATAGGGACCAAGGTAACTCTCTCGTTGCATGGTTTATTCCTTTGAAAATTCAAATAGAGAAACAAAATCAAGGTCCACAAGTTTTTCACATTCTTTTTTCATCTCTGACCAAATTGTCAAAAACAACTTTCTCCAAATTCACAACATATGACATTAGCCTGTGATCACCACCACAAGTGAACCATGGTGTACTTAAATACCATTTTAATAGGATTCAGCCTAAGATGGGCATGAAGAGATTTAGAAAGCTCAATAGAATTGATATTTATCGGTGACGGACTAATCCTTGCATTTTATGGGTCTTAAGCTAAATTTGGGAAAAGCGCCCCTTTATATAATAGATCATAATTTTTTTTTATAAAAAGTGAATGAGATATACATTAATCATGACGGTCACCATAATATGATGTTTTGAAATCTCAACTAACATCCCAAAACATCTTGTGTCAAATACATCTCGTCTTATATTTTATTAATAAAAAAGAATAACAAAACAAAAAAAAGGGTGGGCCAAACCAAACCCAACAAAGCTTAGTAAAACAATAATAGACATATCAAGCTAATCGACTTCCGACTAAAGATAATTCGTCTCATCGGGGTATCCTTGCTCCAACTGACATGGCGTGCGCAGCTGGGTGTGATACAACAGAAACATCTACTCATTTATTTCTTCGATGCAATATTTAAAGTGATTTGTGGTCTAAGGTATGGAATTGGTTAGGTATCTCTTTGGTGCCTTCTGGTGAGCTTCGACATCATTTCTTTCAGTTCACTATGATGGTAGGTATGCCTTGCTTTTCACATTATTTCTTCAGGATTATTTGGTTTGCAACTATTTTGATGATTTGGAAGAATCAGAACAACCGTGTTTTTCAAAATACGGTTTATAATCCTTTTACTCTTATTGAAAAAGTTAAGCAATTGTCATTCTTATGGTTGAAATCTAAACAGGTTCCTCTTGCTTACGGTTATCACGATTGGTGCAGACACCCACTTCTATGCATGGGTGTTCCTTTTATAGGCACTGTGACTCTGTAAATATTTTTTAGGTGTTTCCTCTGTTTGCACACAAGACCAAATTTGATGTCCCAAACATGAAACTTTCAATATGAAAGTCATATTATATTATGAAATTTAAATACAAATTCAGGTTAACTTCAATCTGAAACACCAAAAACCATCCTCTAAATTAAAAACAAATTTGGGCTCTGGAGAGGAGTAGATACTTTGCATTTTACGTGTTGCTTCTACGATTTACGTTCTAAGTTTTGTGTTTTAACTAATAAAATGTTGGGGCATAAAAATAAAAGTGTTGGGTTGGGGGTGTGAAAATGAAATGTTGCTGGTAAATGTTTGGGCCTTCTTTGCGCTTATTGCCATATATACCCCTTTAAACCAAATTTACTATGTACACCCCCTCCATAAAAAAAATAATTGGGGCCCCTGCGATCATGGGTCATGGGCCGTCGCACCCGCCGTATATGCCTAGGGCCGGCCCTGATCGACAACTCTTTCTTAGCATCATTGATGGCTGCATTTTGCAAGTTCATGGACGAATTGGCAAGTGCATGACTAAATAATAAAGTAGTAAGTTACTGTCATCTCCACAAGGATTGTTCAACGAAACAATTAACGGAATTTATTTGATTAGAAAAGAAATTAAAAGAGAATAAAGGTTTTGCAAGTTTTGAAACGTCTTGCACAATGTGGAATTAGATTTGTTTGATTGATCGGGATTCTTCGAATCTCCTCTACCTTCTTTGTCGGATTAATTCAAAGTACCCTATATCTTCTTCGAACCCACTCTACCATAAAGATTATATAAACAATGGTTCATTAAGAATAATATTTTTATCCCTACATATATTAGATTGCACCATAACTATATGAAAGCAATGGATGTATCCTTTGACTTCAACACCTTGTATGCCTCTTGAATTTTCATCTAAAAGATTTACACTCCATGATGATATCTAACCCTCATACCTTAAGGGTCCCTAATAAATTCAAAAGTCTTGAGCAAAAGTTATATGTAAAGATTCGATTCAAACGTAAGATTTAGTCTATGAACCTTAACATAGTTTATAAAAGATTTAAACGTTGAAACATATGAAAAGCGAATATAACTTAAATTAAAATGAACAAGGAAATTAAATTAATTTAATCCAATAGAGGTTCATATTAGAACCCTAATCTTAGAGGTTTAGTTACTCATGGTAACTGACATCATAAAAAAAAAAAAAAACTTTAGAAAACAAGAGTAGGAGAAAACCCTACCTTGAAGCTTTGGATGCCTGATTGATGGTCGGATTAGACAAATGTACCAAATTGTTTACCAAGTAATAAAGTGATAAATAAGTATTGTATCCACAGGGATTGTCATTTCGTCCAAACAATTTGTGTTAATTTTTTGGAACAAAATTATAAATAAAAGAGACAAGGGTTTAGAGTTTGCAATTTTTATTTGTTTGCAACAGAGCAAGTTTACCTGTTTTGATTGCAAAATATTAACGGCGGATAGGATTCTTTGAATCCCCTCTATTCATTTGTTGAAATTAAATAATAGTCAAGTCGCATTCATCTATTCTAAGTAGACTATTTAAGTGATGAGTTCGTTGGGACATGATAACCTAATCAGCTTTATAGTTGCACCTACTGGTCGCACAATGATCTTTATGTGCAGGGTCTTACTCTCTCATAGATTTGGTCTATCCCTCCACCTATCGAGTTGCACTTGCTGACCACACTAAGGTTATAAGCGCTACGGTATAAGGCTATCACTCCTATAGGATCTGCCACTTTTTTAATGGTTATTAATGTGGGGTCTTACTCGCTTTGGGGTTATTGAAACATAAACTTAAATTAAAGTTCCTAAATTTCCAAATGTATGACTTCCAGTGTTCTTAGAGGTTCTCACATCTATGAATCTTAGATGTATATAACACACTCTTCCTCTCAGTAGTTCTATAAATGGGCAACCCTATTAGCGTCTACCTTACCAAGGAAAGAGAATGGAGTTATTGGGCTGATTTAAGTCGTGAAGTCATAGTTTCCTTAATTACTAACTACTTACTACCTGATTTCAGCAGATGTTCATCAATATTAGGTATGTCACCTCCCTAAGTAGTTAGTACTTACTATCAGGGTATGCTCGCTTTCGGTTTGTTTCACTAGTTACTAATTAATTACTTCCTGGTTAGACAGATATAAATATTAAGATATAAATATCAATATTAGGCTATATCACTACCTAAGTGCCTAAATCAGGGTTTTGCTCCAGAGGAGGCAAATCTTACACACGACAGTAAAACTAAATAACAAACATAAAATAACTGAAGTATTTATAGGGGAAGTTTCCATTTGATTTTAGGTTAAAAACGCGGGTTTTCTTCAAAAAAAAAAATAAAAAATCATAAAATAGTGCCTTGGGCCGCAAGGCACAAGCGTCAGGCACCTCAATCCAAGCACCAGGCGCCCCCAATTTGTAAGTTTATGGGCACCTAGCTCCTCCTCATGTGCGTTCGGTGTATGTGAGAGTTGTCCAGTGCTGAAAACGCATGTTTCTTCACCTTTTTAGGTGTTTGCTTCTATGTAAGATGTCTTGGAACTTGGGAATAGAATTTCTCCCTTTTTAAAGTCTTTTGAGGCCTCAGGAATATTCATTCTTCATATTCCCAAGGACTTCACAAATCTTCAGATGTCTTGCTTTGCCGATATGCATGATTTCTTCGTGAATTGCATAAAAAAACACCCTAAAATTGTTATGTTTCAGGAAGACCAAAATTATAGATCACTCAATTATAAAAACCATTACAAATGTCCCGAAATCATAAGCAATTGCTTTAATACTCTTCTATTCTGCTAGTAAAATCTCCTGAAAACATGCTAAGAATAATGTAAGATGACATGTCATCATTGACCCTTGCCATGTACCGTTGACTTTTTAAATTAATAAAAGTGAGTGCGCAAGGGTCTCTATTTATATGCATGTTTGATTTTAAGTTAAGATAAGATTTTTTGGCTTTTTTGACCGATCCAACTTAAAAAACAAACAAATTGAGATTTCTGCCCACGACAAAAGTGCAGTGCGCGTGGTGCAATGCGCAAGAAAGAATTACACAACCCCAAAACGCAGGGGCGCATTTGACATCCCCTCATAGGCGAATTTTGCAGTTTTTCATCCTTTTTCGAGTGTTCTTCTATTTTCAAATGCCTTGAAACTTGAGATGAATTTTCTCGAACTTGTATTGTCTTAAAAACGTTATAAGACCCATTGATTAGTATGTACTTAAAGATCTTGATGTTAATTAATATCATTGTGCATTGCTAAATATTAAAAAAATGGACAAATATTTTTATTTGGCAAATATATATGGGACAGTAAAAATTTATACTAGCTGATATAAACGCATAAAATCCGCAACACGCATGATGTAAATATTTTACCAAATTTTTGTATTTAATATTAACCAAAATTTTATAAAAATATTACATTAATGTTGATATTTTAAAAATACTCATGAACCTTCAAAATTATATAATATCAACTTTATACGATTAATTACAAATCTACGGACTCATATGAATGCACGAGTCTTTCACTATGAGCATTGAAATGGGTTATTACTTATTTTCCAATGAGAAATGATATTTAAACGACCATTTTGTGACAATTTTTAGACAATTTTCTCTTTTATACTCACATGATGCACTTATCTTCTCTCTTCGTTTTTCTCTCTCTATTGTTTTTGGCCAATAAAAAGAGAAAAAAACACACTTATCATATAAATTATCATCAAATGGTTGTTCAAATATCATCACTCTTTTTCAATTGAGCAGAAAATGTGCCTATAATGACATGGTAAGGTTGTATGTCAAAATCTAATTAAGGTGTAAGTCCATTTCTACCTCGATTTTTTTTTGAAAGAATTTCTACCTCGATTTTGTCACGTTGTCAATTAATTTTTGGAGACTGATTTTGGTTTATAACAACATATGATATGATTTTCTTAAATTGCTATTAGATTACGTTACTTTTAATAACTAAAACTTACATTAGTTAATACAAAGCTTAACTTTTAAACCACCTAAAAAATTGATGCAAGTAGTAACATAATTTTTTAATATTATGTTTCACTATGATCAATGTGATTACACGTTATTATAGGAAACAAATAACATAGTCCATATAGCTCCCTATTTAAACAAATATTTTGATGAAACATTGCATCAAATAGAAAACATCAATATATAAAATATATTGTATATTTTTTCTTTCTGAATTCTCATGGAAAGACTTAGCTTTTTTCTTATCTTGGTTGCTTCCATTTGTACAACAACAATAGCTTCATCTCAGAGTAATGATATCAGTTTTTTGCATCAATGTGCAAAGCATATGGGAGAACCATGTGGAAAACAAGTGTACAACAAAATGTTTACTTCTAATAAGACCGAGATATCCATTGATTGTTGTTACAAGCTTTTTCAAACGGGAAGTTATTGTCACACCAAAATGACCTTATTTATTCTTGAAACCAATCAGAAGTACGAAAACGAAGAATGGATACATTATCTTACCAGAGCTGATGACATTTTTAACAAATGTGATCTTGCTACCAGACCTGACGACACCAAATTTTTGTCTGCATGCATAGAAAAAATTGGCTCACGTTGTGGAGAAGAAGTATTTAACAGTATAGTCAATAATACGAGCACAACAGAGAAATGTTGTGATAAGCTTTTGTATATGGGCGAACGATGTCATACCAATATGGCAAAGATTTTGATTCGCACCCCAGAAATGAAGAATATGGATCCAATTGAATTTATGGAAAGGAGTAAGAGTGTATACGATGAATGTAGCTAGTATTGAATAAGAAACCTTCTTGTGAGATTAGTTTCAACCAAATGAAAACAAATTATCGAATATTGGAAAGGACATGGAAGCTTTATATAATTGAAAGAAAATCTTCAAATTATTGATGTCTTTTCAAAGATGTTATAATTTGCCGCTGGAAGTTATTTTTTTAAGATCAGTGTTCATTTTCTTTCCAATTGAGAACATCTGAAATAATATGGATATCTCAAGCACAATTAGAGATAAAAAGTTTCCTTCCACACTACTTTATGCATTTTCTTAAGTATTTTTCTTATGATTCTTAACCTCTCATGATTTTCTTAAGGTTTGTTATAAGCACAAAAATGTATCTTGTATCAAGAATAACTATAATATAGGGTCCACACTTTGTGCCATTGTAAGTAATATTTGTTTAAATTATTTGAATAAATTTTTGCGTTGTTATTGTGAAATTATAAGTATTTATTTTAAGTCTTATAATTGAAGATTTGGTCCCTTAATTAATTTTCAGGTTTTGTTTTGGTCTCCCAATTAATAATAGTTACGTTTTGGTCCCACAAATATGCTTTCATCAACTAATTTGGTCTCTCTCTGTTAATTTTAATTGAAAATGTCTAGGCTCTGTTTAGTAAAAATAACGGATAGCTGATAGCTTACAGCTGATGACTGATGACTAATAACTTATAGCGGATCACTGATGACCGATAACTTATATCTGATAAACCAGTTGAAGTGATTGGTAAAATTAGCGGTTCAACAAACTTATAAATGTAAAATGACATTCTTATTCCATGGTAAAATTTATATTCATTAATATTTAAGTGTTTATTATTTATTATTTTAATATATTTTTTATGCATTATTATTAAAAAAATATAAAGAGTATCTACTCGTGAGAAAAAAATAAAGAGTAAAATATTTAGACGTAACAAAAAAAAAAGTTTGTCAATAAAATACAAAGAGTTTGGTGAATTTAAGCGTAAGAGATGTATTAAAAAATGTGATTAATTTAACTAGTGTTTTAAATGATTTAGACATAAAAAATTTGTAGACGTGAAATGATATATGAAAATCAATTTAAGCCTAACACCCTTTATACAAACAATTTAAGCTTAACAAAAAGAATTTAATCGTCAAAAAAAAAGTGCCCTTTTTATGAAAAAATTATTACGTAATTCATGAAAAAAAAATTATTTAAATGGAAGGCAGTGGTCATTTTTATTTATGAAAAAAAGTTTTATATCGCCCTAAAGGTATATTGCAGTTGCACTACGAATACAACATAGGCAATAGATATAACAACGTAATTATAAGGTAAGGCAATGGATATTTATAAGGTAATTATATTTATTAGTTAAATTATAATAAATTATAAAAGGTAAAAATGGATTTTAGATAAAATAATAAGGGTAAAAATGGAATAAATATTGATAGGCTATAAGCTATAAGCTCAAACGCTACATGAAATAGCGTCTAGAAAATAAACTATAAGCTTGTGAAATAAGTTATAAACTCTTTATGAAAAGAAAGTTACCAAACAAAGCTAAAAGCTATCCGCTATAAGTTATAAACTATCTTCTTGACCTTGCCAAACAGGACCCTAATGTGAACCAACATTGTAGATGACATACCGTAGATCTTATTAATTTATTTAATTTTAGCCATTTGATCATTTTGAAAATAAAATAGACCCTTAGATCATGCAAGACCATTGAATCTAATAATGAACCACCAACAAGTGATTTTTCTTTCATTTTCTTCATCTTCTTCGGTCCAGTTCTTCTTCATCTTCAACTATCTTCATACACATTCAAACCCAAAAAAACTCAAATTCATTTTTCAATCTTCATCTCTTCTTCTCCCAAAACTCGTAAATCCTTAAATTACTTAATCATTAACTTACGAACTCATAAATTCATCAACTCAAAACCAACAACACACAATCTAATCACTACACCACCATCATAATCAACGACAACTCTAATTCTTAAACAAAGAAAAAAAATCCTTAAACCCAAAAAATGAAAACAATCAGAAACGCACGGCTATGCGCACCGTGCACGCTGATGTATGCGTAATTGCTTTCTTATTTTGAATATTCTATGTGTGCTGCATGGAAGGGTCTTACGCGGAGCACGTAGGCCAACGACCAATCCATATTTTCTCCCTCCTATGTGTGTGGTGCACCCTTGTTGTATGTGGTACGCTGTGTAATTTTCCCTTCTGAGTTCTTCATTTTTCATGTAGTTTCCTCGTTCGACATGTGCTTAGAACTTGAGAAAGAATTTTCCCAAGTTGTTTACTCTTCGTATCTTTAATGTAATTGGTCTACTTGCTTCCATAAATTCTTATAATCTATATGGTGTCTTTGTTTTGATCAATTCTATATCATGTAGCAAAAAGACTCAAAACACCTATACAATTGTTTGATTATGGAAGAAAGCGACATATAATAACTCAAAACATTACAAAACCTTGCCTAAACTATGAGTAACTCACTCTAAAATCTCTAAAAAGTCCTCAAATGTATAGAAAAAGATTGGATAAAACACTAGAAAAACATCATATGATGAGGTGCCATCATCCTTTCAAAGATGATATCGAAGAAATCAACTCCGACACTCTCACCAGGTGCATTTGTGTGTTGTGTCTTCATCTTCATTCTCATTCACCATCAATAAATAACATAGTTTAAATCCTAAGTTGAATTTATGTGTTGTAATTTGTATATCAAAGATGTAGTTCTTTGAATTCACTGTGCTCTTTGTTTTATCCTTTTGAAATCATTGATTTTTTTTTTTTTAGAAAACTAGGGATGGAAGGAAAATTAGGATGTTTAGATAAGTTATTTAATTTTTTTTCCTATAGTTGTAGTTGTAATCTTTATATCATCAACACTTTTTATTGAAGGCGTGTCCTATAACATGATACTAACATATATGATACGTGATGTATCTACTTGAATTAAAAGAACAATTCGAGGAGAAAGAAGGGTTCGCCCAAAATGTCTGTGACACATGAATTTGTTAAAATTACTATTTTTTTTAATATCATCAAAATAAAATTAAGAATAATTATGATACAATGACTATAATTTTTTCACACTTGAATTTTACCCATGTTGTTTCTTTAGAAACAAGTCACCTAAGAAATCGTTGAAGCGTACAATCCATGCACCTAACACGTAATTATCACTAATTAATTATTTTTTTTAATAAATCACTAATCGATTAGTTAACATAGTAATTATTTTATATCTTCTGGATAAAAATGAGAGTAGTTATAATATATTAATTTAGGCTTAATAACATAACAGTTTTAACCCCCTAACTTTTCCAAAGTTGCGATTTTTGTCCCCTAAGAAAAAAACTACAAAACCGCCCCTAAGTTTTGCACATGTGGCAATTTTGGCCCCAAACCAATTTTGACTCGATCTACGCTGACGTGGCACCCTAAGTGAGGTGTCACGTGTTGTTATTTTTTTGGCCTTGGGGGCCAAAACTGCTAGAGTTGCAAAACTTATGGGCGGTTTTGTAGTTTTTTTCTTTAGAGGGTCAAAATCGCAACTTCGTGAAAGTTAGGGGACGAAAACTGCTATTAAGCCATTAATTTAAGCCCAATATAAACTTACAAAAATTAGCCGTCACTAAATTCATGATTAAACCCCTTTTTAAATTACTTTTAAATTGTAACACCTAACTTGTATTTTGGGATTTTTCATACATTCTGCTACAAGTACGAGTGAAATTTTTTAAAAAATTGTATTCCACTTTCCTATGTTATAAACACTCATTAATCAATTTGAAAATTTTAAATATAATTTATACACACAAACATCGATCAGTTTTGTTCGATCGATCAAAATAAAATACAAAATAAATATGTGTCACTAATTAATATAATTTGCTTTGGAATTAAGTACTCTCATTTCATAAAGAGATTTGCACCACAAGTCTCCAAACTACATTTAACATCAAATATAACTCACATAGATGAAAAATACAAACCAATTCTTGTTTTCTAGACAAACATCACCACTACACCATAATAATAAAAACACCACTACAAATTAAGTTACTATTACTCGGAGGAAAAAAAACATAGTAAACTTGATTCAATTGATTAGCTAAACATATTATAAAATATTCTTCTTGAACTATTCGTTGGTTCCGTTATTGAGTTTTCAGAAATTTGAAAATATGTTTGTTTTGCTTTTATCGATAGGTTTCTTGTAACCCTTATTTTTAAAGTTTATACCATTTTCAACACGACAATAATAAGACAGTCCAAAAAGAAAGTATAAGAAGTTGTGAATGCATCTTAGAAATATTTCTCCAATTTCATTTATTTTATTGGTTTAAAGCGCAAGAAGACATATCTGTTATCAAGATTATTATTGTAGATAAGAAATAAAAAGTTGACATGGAAGAAACTTATCACAAAATAAAAACACACAAATCATTTAATTGTTTGTTGATCATAATTTTCAAATGTTTACGTTCATAAATTATACTGATATTTAGTCATTTGTCGAACAAATATTCATATGATATATATATATATATATATATATATATATATATATATTTTATATAAGCTAGAAATTCATTTATGGAAAAAGGAAAACAAAAATTTGGGAACATAAACTTAATCTAGAAGAAGGAAAAAATATACTAATATTTAGTAATTTGTTGAACAAAAATTCATATGATACTTTTTTTCTTCCATATAAGCTAGAAATTCATTGATGGAAAAAGAAAAACAAAAATTGGGGCACATAAACCTAATCTAGAAGAAGGAAAAAAATCTTTTATTTTAATGTGAATAAATTATATGATAAATTCACATGGAAGAAACTTATCACAAAACAAGAACACATATGTCACACTTATCTTTTATTCTTTCTTTGCCTCTTCTTCAAGCAAAAGTTCAATATCTTCACTTTTATTTTATTTTAAAAATTTTACAATTAAACTGGACATCAGGTCGACAACATCTAACTGGGTGTATTTTTATAAAAAAAAAAACATCTAACTAGGTGTTAGGTATCACGTTTGATATATCTCTCAAATTCAAATATAATATTTGCATGAATTTAAAAGAAAAATCAATCTCATTTTCTGTCCAACACGTGAAGCTACCACGGAAACAAGCATAGACTAAATCATATAGTTTAACAATTTTAGCATGTGTTTGTTATTGTGGAGAAACCTACAAACACATGTTTGAACCAAATCTACAAATGATAGTTTTTCATGGAAAGACTCAGACATGAAATCATAAAGTGAGTAAGTGACATGATTATTTTTTTTTTTGTAAATTGTCTTACAATTAATGATAGAAGGAGTGCCAATTAAACATGTTTGAACTTTGGATCAAATCTACAAACAATAGCTTCTCATATAAAAATTCATTAAAATGTCAAAATTGTAAAGTGAAAACAAACAAAAATGCAATCAAACCGCTCCAACCAAAACAAAACAATAATCAAATCATTATGGTAACTAAATCATATATAATACAAATTCTCTTGTCAATCAACTAGTTTTACATGTTTGTTAAAAAAAATAGTTTTATCTGACTTCAATTTTCAAAACACTGATAATACAATAGAATAGATTACCTACCACCACCAGCCACTCTCCACCACGAGCACCTCCAATTTAAAAATTTAAACCTTGCAGTCGGTGGTGCGATGAGGCTCCTCCTCCACATCACTTTTCGCAGATCCTTCCGGCGGCCTCAATCATCCGGTGGATTTGGGTGTTTTGTGAAATTCCAGATCTTTTCGGTTACTCCGTCATGCCGGTGGTTTTGGGATTTCAATTGGTTTTAAAAACCAGTAAAGGTCTGATTGGGTTGTAGGTCAAGATTCGGTTGGCTTGCTGTGATAGTGGCTTATGGGCCATGTTCGTCATCGTCGTAGCCGTTCGGTTAAACTGTGATCTGATCTTTTGAAGGCATGTCATCGATTCGTGGTGGGTGGGTGTTCCGATGTTTTGACTCTCTGATCATTGTCCAAATCTATTGAGATCTGTAGATGTGTCAAGTTTAAGGTTTGCCTTCTCCGAACTGTTGCCGCCTTAATATCCACATCAATCTTCGTGATTGATTTCGGACTGGTTTGAAATCCTCATCAATCTTTTTGTCTGATGTTGGACTCAAGGGCTTGAAAGAGTCGTGTAGAGCTTGTTGTTGTTTTGATGAATCTTGAATTGTTTCTGTGTTGGCAGATGATTTATACGCCAACCTAAAATTCACCATTCACTTTTGATTTGGAATTTGAGACTCGCAATGGTCGCTTGGCTTGCTGCTATTGTTGCAGGGAGTTGATGGTACATGAATCGCCTCCGTGTTGACCGAGGGTTCAATCACCACATCGAAGACCTTTAATTAATTTTATGATTAATTAGAGGTTGATAGACTTGTGTGTTGTTTTAATTTTTGTATCACCCGTTTGTGGTCGACTTACACTCTTGTGTGGTTTTACTTAATTAGGTTTATGTCCCCATAGTTTTTATGCATTTTTCCTCTTTTTTTAACAATATTTACGAGCATTTGAGAAAAAAATTAGAGAAGGGAACCAACTTAGTCGAGAACCTCTCTGTTTGATGTCATTTTCCTCTTGCCTTAAAAAAAAACACTAACAACACACTCTCAAATAAATATTACAACACACAATTATCTATTGATTAAAATTCATGTGAATTTCACATAATTGAGAGAACTCATAAGAATTTCAACCTTTGCAACATCATTACTTCTAATAGAAAATATATCTAATATTCAACACTTGTTGTTATTCAACACCAATACATGTGACTAATTTCAATTAATTCATATTCTTTTCCTTCAATTTTTTATCAATATCGATGTAACCATATCAAGGTCGCCATGTCCAAGATCTATGTTCGTCCCTTAAAAAAAGATACGTGTTCGCACGGGTGTTCGTTAGATATAACAAGACAAAAGAGAGTAATAATAATAAAACTCACGTGAATTACATCAAACTCGTACAAATACGACCAAATTTCATACCAATTATGTCAATTCCACACCCAATCATCTATCGTTTAAAACTCAAACTAATTCCACCAAATTTATACGAAGGTCGCTTAATTTACTGAAACTCATTAAAATCTCAATCTCTATATCATCAACATCAACACTACTAACGAAAAAACACATCCGATGTCCAACACTACACATGTGATTATGTCTAATTAATTTTTTCAAATTTCTATCGATCAGAATCGTGTTTGATGAAACTCAATAGACTCTCAACCTCTATATCATCAACATCAACACTTCTAATGAAAAAATGTATCCGATGTCCAACACTACACATGTGATTACGTCAAATTAACGTATTGTTTTGCTCAAGTTTTTCGATCAAAATCAACATCGTGTCTAACGTCCACATCATGTCTCAGGTCGGTAGATATGCAGAGATAGAAGAGAGAGAGAATAGAAACATATAAAACAGAGAAAAAAGTTACAATCAACTTAATTTTTCAAATATTTTATCGATAGAACATATGTTGTGTCTGATGTTCATATCTGTGTCTCGGCTAAGTACACATGAACGGGTAGATAGAAGTGAGAGAATAGAAACATAGAAACATAGAAACACAGAAAGAGATTTACGAGTGTGAGTTTACACTTCGATACGGTCCCATCCCTGTCTTTCCCTTTTCTGAAACTCTCTCTCTCTCTAAAAAACCTCTCTCTCTTTCTCTCTCTCTCTTCGATCTCTTCACACAAAATCTCACACCGATTCGTACAATTCGTACAATGCTTCAACCCTTAATCCCTAACTCATTCTTCGTAACTAACTCACTCCGATGATCATGGCGGAACTAACCGATTCCACCGCCGCCGGTAACAACCTTCCGCCGCCGCAACAACCACCACAACAAATTGACACGCGTTCAATCCTCTGCATCGACCTCAACGAGATCCCTTCACCTTCACCTTCTTCTTCCTTCGTTGAAACCCTACCTGACTTCACCGTCGACATCGTTCGTACTTATCACGAGAATCCCGCTCCTCCTCCCGGTGGTCCTGCGCCTCTTCCCGGCGGTGTTACTTCCTGCGCTGTTTGTGCTAAGTCCGGCGTCGGCGGTTTGGTGTGTGATGGATGTGAACGGAGTTTTCATTTGGCGTGTGCTGGAGTTCGTGGTGGAAGAATTGGAGCGGCGAGTATAGGAGAGTGGGTGTGTGGTGAGTGTTTAGCGGGGGGTGTGAAAAGTAAAAGATGGCCGTTGGGTGTGAAGAGTAAACAGTTGCTTGATATTAATGCTTCTCCGCCTAGTGATGTTGATGGAGAGGAGTTGCATGAATCGAGGTATGGGAAAAAAAATTCATACACTCTTTTGTTTTTGTTTAGTAGTTTTTGAATGTTGTTAAACCCTTTTGCATGTTTTTATTTTTATTTTTATTTTTTTTTATCAAGGTTTGAATTTGGATTTATTTAAGCTTGTAAGTTACTATCGTTAGTAGAATTAAGAACTAGAAAAACTATACGAGAAACTATTAAGAAAAATTTAGAGATTAATGAGTTGGATAGAAATATAGTATATTATAGAACATTGTGGCATCGTTTGATCCATGTAGTCGACCTCACTTAGTGGGATAAGACTTGGTTGCTGTTGTTGTTGGGATGGAAGAATGTATGTGGATGTTTTTATGTGTAGTTGTTGTGTTCAGAAACTTGTGTTTATTTTATTTTTTGTTTTGAATTTTTGAAGCTTAGAATGTTTGTTTAGGTTAGTTAGTAAATTGTTTTGGGGTAGCACCTATAGTAGAAAAAATATGGTGGAAACTAGGCTCATGTGGTTTTAGCATGTAGGCGGAAGACATGTAGATTAGATAGTAAGGAGAGTGGCTTAGATGGAGGGTAGTCAAATTTCTAGAGGCCAAGGAAGACCTAGAAAAGCTATAAGAGAAACTGTTAAGAAAGATCTAGAGATTAATGAGTTGGATAAAGATATGATATATGAATATGATAGAATATTATGACGTCGTTTGATCTTTGTAACTCGCAAAGACTCCATAACTGACTCCACTTAGTTGGATAAGGCTTTGTTGTTGTTGGGATGGAGGAATATTTGTGGATGTTTTAATGTGTTGTTGTTTGTTGTGTTCAGAAACTTGTGTGTTTTTATGTCCACTTTGGTTTGTTTTTTGGTTTTGAATTTTCAAGGTTTAGAAGATTTGTTTAGATTAGCTAGAAATGGTTTAGTTGTATTTTTGGGCGATGGGAACCCTAAATTGTATGATTATAGGAATGTGGGGCGTTTGGCTGGTAGAATATGTAAGTGTGATTTTACTTCAAAAATCACTTTTTTTTCTCTTATTGTTTATGGCGGCATGCATTCCCTTGTTAGTAGTCAACTTTGAGTAAGTTTTTTCCTTCAAAAAAGAACTTGGAGTAATTTTTGCAAGATAGATGGCTTTTATTTTTTGGATATAGATTATAGGAAAATGTTGGCGACTGGGTAGGGAAGGGGGAATTTGTAATCACATCCTTTCTTGATGATACTAGCTGCCTCCACATTTCAAATATCCGTTTCCATATAAGTTTTGATCCCATTTTGGGAAATATTTTTATTTAGATGCAACCTATGTTGTCAATAGAGTAAGAATTGCCGTTACAGAGTTCTATGCCACGTCGAGGTTGGGTACATTTCAGTTTATAAAGGGTCTTCATCTTTAAAACCCTAGTTTTCTGACCCAAAAACCCTAAACTAACCCAATTCCTACCTTCGCAACCCAAAAATTTAAGGGTGATTTTGGGTTTTCGAGCACTTTCAGAAACGCATCCCTGGAGTGGATGAACTGCCACGATAGCAGCCACAAGGCCCACAGCATTGAACCGTATCCAGACGTGGCATAGGCCACCATGATAAGGTAGTGAAAGGGGGAATTGGTTCCTAATGAAGAATCGAATCTGCCACATTTGTAATCACACCCTTTATTGAGACTAGTTACCTCCACATTTTCAAATATCCGTTTCCATATAAGTTTTGATCCCGTTTTTAAGAAATATTTTCACTTAAATGCAACCCGTGTTGCCAATATTGTAAGATTGCGCCGTAATCATGGTGTTTTGCCGTTACAGAGGTCTATGCCATGTTGTGTTACGTTTCATTGTTGTGGGCCTCATGGCTTCTACCGTGGCATAAATTGTGGCAGGTCGTGTGCTCCTGGGATGCGTTTCTGAAAGTGCTTGAAAACCCAAAAATACCCTTAAATTTTAGGCAGGCCCGGCCCAAGGGGCAGGTCCAACAAGGCCTTTTCCCAGGGCCTCAAGTTTCCTCCTAACACTATCCAATTTGCTAATACTATTGTTCCCTGTACCAGTGCCCCTGCAATATGGTTAGGCTACCAACAGTATATACCATGTGTTTTTTTATGAGAATTGCTACCATATCAGCGACCCTTTGTTTTTACAATTTGGGCAAGAGAGATAAATAGTGAAAAATATACCAAAAAGGCATTGAAGAAAAACAAAGAAAATGATATTATATTTTTATTTGACTGAGCACGAGCACAACAAATGAATTTAGATATATGGTTTTTAATATCGATGGTAAAAGAAGGTTAAACAGTTATACTAATTTTAAATATAAATATAATAATTTTACTTAAAATACTAATAATTTAAGGTTTTTGGGTCAGAAAACATTAAAAAAAAGCCTCATTCAAGAATTCACATCAGGCCTCAGTATGTGTTGGGCCGGCCCTGAGTATAGGGCTTCAGAGGTAGGTATTGGGTTAGTTTAGGGTTTTTGGGTCAGAAAACTAGGGTTTCATACATGAACACCCTTTATAAAGTGAGAACACTCTTAACTCAGTCTGTAAGCGCCTCTTGTCAATTGTACGCCGCATCTATCAGATCTTCAAGCTTCCGACGAATTTCCAGTAACTGTGATCTCTTGCAACCTTTGTCTCTGTTTTTTGTTCGATCTCTGTTCAGCAGTTTTTTTTTTTTTTTTTTTTTTTTTTGATGGGTTTTTTTTTTTTTTTTGTTGTTTTTGATTTTGTTTTTGTTTTTTTTGGTGATTAAA
>Ga0315913_1002849_pt1 | contig 20574 bp, 17 predicted proteins | sample MpolsnodulesMG_FD_207736 | JGI IMG/M metagenome (GOLD analysis project Ga0315913, IMG submission 207736) | Medicago polymorpha root nodule microbial communities from Los Angeles, California, United States - small nodules | ecosystem: Host-associated > Plants > Roots > Nodule | place: USA... | reverse complement strand
ATTAATTTATAATAAAGTCAAAAACAGTTTCCTTTTATGGTAATAATTCCCTTTTATGGTATGCTTAACCAGTGCCCCGGGGGCACCGGATAGCAGGACCCTTTCTTTTAATACATATTGTATTTAAGACCAAAAGCTGACAAGCAAAGAAAATTATAGATATAAAGTTTGAAATTTATATCTAAACATGGACAAAAGATTTAAATGATTTTAATAAAATAAAAGATCAAATTGTCATATGAAATTAACAGACTACAAACATCAATTTACCTTTATTATTTATTTATCGTAGTAATTCCTAACTATTAGGATTTGAATAGAATTCCCAAAAAAGACAACATTTTGGTTCTTCTCTTTCATTTTTCTCTCATTCTCTTCTACTAAAAATGAAGATAAGTTTGAATAATTTATCACGTCAAATAAAGGCTTTGAATATTTATTTATTTATAATTTAAAAAATGGATTTGCTAACTCCTACGTGCCAACCAGTAACTACCAACGGCGGTGGCCGGCATCGGAGACCCGTAATTTGGACCTTGACTGTCTGTTAGTAAGTGTGGACATAATAACAAATCAAGGGACCCATAATTTTGATTCCACTGCCACAAACCGACGAGGGCATCCAAGAATTTGTTTTTGGAATTACAGGAAGGGACTATTTTTTAGATTTTTTTTTTAATTGTCAATGTTGATAGTTAATTGTTACATTTTTTTGGGTTAGAAATGGAGTTAAATCACGACCTTCTTACGAGTAGGGTGTAATGGTTTAGATTAACATGAAATCAATTCCAAAAACAATAAAGATCATGTTTGATTGCTTTAGTTCAATTTTAATCCGAACATGAAAAAAAATTAAACCAACTTAATTGGTTTGGATTCAAATTCTAAATCTATGCATTTTTTTAGGAATAAATCTATGCATTTGTTTAATATATTTTATATTTATTTTGTTTCATTTCATCATATCATCTTAAAAACTAGTTATATTGCACTAATGTATTTTTTTAATCAATTTAAACTTTTTTCATCGTAGTTTACTTACTAATTTTAATAGTATAAAAATTTATAGTGTTAGTTAATAAAATGATTTTTGAATATAAGTTTGTTAAATTGTTAAAAGTAACAACAATTTAAATGAACCAAATCAACCCAATTTTTTTATTTGAAAGATCAAATCAAACTAACTTATTCTTCTAACTTATTCTTCGTAAAAAAAATATGAAACCAAACCCATTATTTGTCTCATCTATACTTACGACTTAGAAGGATTTTGTTCACACTTCACTCAATGTTAGAAAACACTAGTAATTTACCAATATAACTTCATCGGTAGTTAATTGTCGATGAATTTTAACCAACGACAGTTAACTGCTGATGAACATTTACGTCTTTTTCTGATGTGTACATCAACGAATTTTGAAGTGTATACATCAATTTTCTACGACTCCTATGTTCTTCCACAAGGCCCAAACCACAAAATAAGAATAATTTTTTAGATTAATATCCAGGGCGGTCCTAAGATTTTTAGTGCTCTGAGCGAAAGAAAAAAATTGTGTCATTTTAATTATTCTAATATTTTTCTTCTTGTATTTTTTGTTGCACAAAATTCATTTATAATCAAAGTTCTCTAAAAAGATATTTTCAATAAAATTAATCAAAACAAATTAAAAAGAAATATATCTATATTGTACCAAATACTAAGTAAAAATAATAACTTCTGTGCCTCTAAAAAAAATGGTGCCTTGAGTTACTGTCCCCCCGCCTGCCCTCAGAGCCACCCCTGTTAATATCGCTTTTCCTTTCTGCTTTTTTGGTGCAACATGTTTATACACTTATATATATATATATATATATATATCCCTATGAATAAGTATTTGTTCTTCCTCTGAAAAGTAGTATATGCCTTTTTTCTCGAAAGGATTATTGGTCAACGAATATTTAATCAAATTCTACAATTAGCCCATAAAATACTCTAGAAACTCGATAGAACAGTATTATTTTGATTCGTCTCTATGTCACAGTATATTGATAGGCATGTATATAGGCAACGGGGTTGGCGCCAAGCAGACCATAGATTTTTCCGCGTTGACTTTAGCGTATGTAATAAATAAACTAATTTTGCCTTAGAGTTTCTTCAATTAGTTAATTTGTACTTTATGCAGCAATCATGTTCAAGTCTCAATATCTTTCCTTCCAACACCTAATCATCCTCCTCCTCCTCTCAATACTGTTCATCCACTTCTCTCAAGCTGACGTTGGCACTGCTTCCCATTATAGCCCTCCCTTTTTACGTAAGTGCCCCCTCCTATGCCTCAACAATAGCCGCATCCTCCACTGCCTGGTGCATCAGTTGTAGGAACCGTTAGATTTAAAAAGAGAATCATTTAACGGTTCTTACCTATGATGCAAGAGCGGCAGAGGATGTACGTTTGAAAATAAAGCAGCTGATAAAATGTGACATAGTTAACAAATTTGTTGTGTTTTATGGAATGTGACAAGACAGCGACCGCATGTTTTGGGGGAGATGCGTCACAATTTCCGTCGAGCAACATGTTTGGTTCAGCTGGAGAAGGTATATGGGACAATGGTGCAGCGTGTGGGAGGCTGTATGAGGTGAGGTGTATAAGTGCAGCTGTTCCTAGGACTTGCATTCCTGGTCAAACCATTCAGATTAAGATTGTTGATAGAGCACAGTCTTCTGTTTCTAGGCCTTCATCGGATGATACTTCCATGGTTCTTTCCACCACTGCCTTTCAGATCATTGCAAATGTTTCTTCATCCTTGATTAACATCGAATTCCAACAGTAAGTTATATTATTATTCATTTCATATGATGAATCATTAGGTTTACTTTCTCTTTCTTATTGTTTATTTTCCGTGTTGGTTGTGTTTTGGTGAGCTATTAATTATATTGCCTATATATTACTCCACATAACAAGTTGGTTAGTTGTTGAAAAATCAAATGTTGAATAGTGGACTTGTTAATTGTTTAAATGAAATTGTGAAAACGAGAGGGTTGAATATTACTAAAAGTTAAAGAGTTTATGAAAACTACAATATTTTTCTAGTTAGGTACTGAAATGTGGTATTTTTTCATGTGCAGGGTTTGAAAATTTGAAATAGGCAATGAACTTAGATGGCGGCATTATGCAAGTTTTTTGCTCTGAAACTTATTTAAATGGTGATCGCTCGCTGCAGAGGAACTTAAATGAGTAGCATTTGTATGGATTTTGGTCCTAAGGGGACAACCCGTTTTCTTCAAATTACCCCTTTTTAAAATTACATTGACTAATTATGTGATATTCTAACTGAATAGTACTGTGTTCATATAAGCTCTATTACTTACTGTATGTATGTTTCGATTCTTTTTTGAAAACAACTAAGTTAGGTTGACTCCACAGTTCAATTATTGTGCAATTATTGATTTGAATATCCTAAGTCATGATTCATGCCGCTTACTGCGAAATCACGGTGTAAATCAGACAGAATTTTAGTAGTATAACTAAAAGCAATCAAAAACAGGACAATCAATTATTTTCCTTACTTCGCTATATTTTTTTTATTTTTTTCTTTTCATTTTCATTTTCATTTTTTACAAAACAGGACAATTATGTAGAGTTTTTTATTTTTTTTATTTTAAAAAAAAGATGTTTATAACATATCATTAATAATAATATCATGAATATAACGTGGATATGAAAATAAATAGCGAGACTAACTGATAACACAACTTCTCTGGCTAAAGTATGAGCTATCGTATTTATTTGTCGTCTGTTGAACTCTACCCGATAGTTTGTGAATTGTGAATGAATGAGTTTCTGGCACCCTGATATGATATGACCAAATTCTAAAACAAGAGGTCTCTTGAAGTGAAAAGTGTCGTTGGTTGTTTTAGAATCCACCACAATGTCTACATTGTCCGTTTGCATGTCCCTTAACCATTCTATAGTATTAAAGAAAGAAACCTAAAGTTTCACCAACATGAACAAAATATAAAGGAGAGAAACTCATTGTTTTGTTAAAACAAAAGCTCCATCATCGCTGTACGCACATATACCAATGCATATACAATTCATAGATTGCGAAAAGGAAGTATCTATATTGCACTTGAGATGACCAGGGGTCAACCTTTATCAATGCACATCACGACCTGCAGTTGACGAGGAACACGACGACATGGAAAGCCTCGTGTGCGAAGCCGGAGTGGTTTGTTGATTGCTACTTGCAGTAAGAGTGATATTAACGTCCCCACCAATAAACACAAATCTTTTTTAACATGTTTTGTCCTCATTTACACACTATTTTAAAAACTTTCCAAAATGTAAGTTAAAGAATTTGATTCAATGGTCTTCTTTATTCAAGAGATCCCAAAACACGGAAATAGAGTATATTTAAATTCAACAATGATACAATATATTTTTTTTTCTTTTTCTGAATCAAGAGTGTAATGAAAAAAAAGGATATTGTATCATTGTTGAATTTTTCTGAATCAAGAGTATATCAAAGAGATGGTAAGACATCCTAACTATGTTGTCACCCCTTAGAAGCTCTCATTCTCTCCCAAGCACTCATAAATATTATTAAAAAAAAAGGAAAAAAAATATAAGAATAAAGCTAACAAAAATTCGAAAGATTACGATGATCCAAGCCTGACAAAAATAATATCTCACCATAAAAAATCAGAACAGTCATGCCCCAAGGCTAGTTTGAAGAAAAATAAGGCGCAACTTTTTAAATTCCAAAGATTATGTACTAATTTTGAATTCTGCACTTTGATTTTTCTCCTTTTTTTTAAGGTTTTTTTCCCATTAAACTATCGATTTTTTGTTGTTTTTTTAGGGGAAATTTTTATTTAATGATGGCTAATGGACTCGTTCAACTAGCCTGGCAGCAATTAATTGAGTTGGATGTCACTTTGGAAAAATTGATGTACATCCAATTTTAAGATGTTTACAAAAAAAAGTCTTTAGTTCTTTAATGTTCATGGATAACGTTTTCTAAGTTTTTAAATGTCCTCTAGAATTTGTCAAAACAAAAATGTCCTCTAGAATTTACATATCGTCTGCAGCTTTGTTGGTTTAGACTTTAAAGCTTATTTTATATTTTATCGAGACTTAATTATAAGAAAAAAAACTAATTGAATAAAGATTAAGAAAATATGTTACATTCATTTTTTCTATGTAATCTAGATCATCAATACCAATATATTAAAGGAATATTTGAATTTGGTGTATATATATTTTTCTTTATAATTTTATGTTTTTCATAAAATTATTCAAATCTTAAATTAAAAAATCACTTAAATTCTATTGCAATAGGTACCCGTACCACCCATGAAGAGATTAAGAAACCATAAGAAAATAAATACAACAAGAGTCTTAAGATGAAGTTGTGCTAGTCGTGTGCAGTGCTACTAAAGAAGCATAGGTACCACCCTTGCTGAGCAACGTTTCATGCTTTCCTTTCTCTTCAATCACTCCATTTTTAACCACTGCAATTGAATTTGCACCCTTTATGGTAGATAGTCTATGAGCCACCACAATGGTGGTTCTGTCCACCCTCGATCTATCAAGTGCATCATGAACCACTTTTTCAGACTCAGCATCAAGTGCACTTGTGGCTTCATCTAGTAGTAATATTCTTGGATTGTTAACTACGGCTCTTGCAATTGCCACACGCTGCTTCTGTCCTCCTGAAAGTTGAATCCCTCTCTCCCCTACTATTGTATCATACCCCTGCACATGTTGTTTTTCAAGAATTCAGAACCTCATAGGCCATGCCACATAAATAGCTAGTTATTTGAAATATTGGAATTCACATGTTTGTTGCAAACTATGAAACATTGACAGCCACACAGTCACTGAACATGACTTCAGATCGATGACGTGTTTAGTGACATGCGTAGTGTCTGACACCGACACATGGTTACATTCAATCACTTTAATTTCTTAAATTATTACAAGAGTGTTTACATATCAGTGTCACTATTGTGTCCGACGTCCTAATTTGCGTTGGTATTTTTCATAGATTGTGTGTATTTACCTGCTGCAAACTGCTAATGAACTTATGAGCATTTGCAAGTTTTGCTGCAGCTATAATTTCAGCCTCAGTTGCATTGCCACCTTTTCCATAAGCAATGTTGGCTCGCACGGTGTCATTGAACAACACAGGCTCCTGTGTTACCAGGCCCATTTGTTGCCTAAACCATTTAAGTTGAAGCTTTCGGATTTCTGTTCCATCCAGTTTAATCTGACCTGAATCTGGATCATAAAATCTTTGCAACAATGATATCACTGTTGACTTTCCACTTCCACTTTCACCTACTAGAGCAACTGTCTGATTTTCAATAGATGGATTGTTTGATAGTGAGTTCTTGTGAGAATTAATGCATTAAACTAATATATAATTTTTTAAGTTACCTGTCCCGAATGAATGGTCAAAGAAAGATCTTTGAATATATGAACATCAGGTCTAGTTGGATACTTGAAAGTGACATGATGGAACTCAATATCTCCCTTCACATCTTCCAATGTCATTCCAGTTTCATCATTGGGGTCTATTTTTGATTTCTGATCAAGAATTGCAAATATAGAAGCAACAGAACTTTTTGCTTTACTAGCTCCTACAGCCATGAATCCAGATTGAGCTATTGCGACGGCTGCCATTGTGAGAGAGAAAAATACCTGAAAATTAGGAAATTAAATGCTTGAAGCTAGAACAATGTGATGAATTCAGCTCTTAAAATCCTTGTTGCTTTGTGTATATTTTTGTGAAAAACATATTAATCTGTTTTAGAATTAGCTTATACTTTGTAAGTAACAATTGACACAAGTAAAAAATTTAAATTTGACTTCTCTGGAGTGAAGGTACAACAATTCTGAACTTTGTCCTCTATATGTGACATGACATCCAAGTTTGGACAATAACTTACTTGAAAAACATCTGATATTGAGGTTTTGCCATTCTTAACTAGTTGGGCTCCAGCATAAAAACTGCATGCATAAACACAGAACATAAAGAAGATTGATAAGCCAAAACCAACTCCACTAACTATACCCTGCCTTTTTCCTGTCTGTACTGGTACTACACATTTCTTTTGGTATAACTCCATCACCTTCTCTTCAGCACAGAAAGCGGAAACTGTTCTGATATTCCCTACTGCATCATTCGCTACTTGACTTGCTTCCTCATATTGTTTCTGTCAAACATATATAGAGCATAGTAACATCATGTCAAATGGATATTAGTACTAATTAAATACATAAAGCAAAATATGTGCTAAATAAAAATAGACATGCTTTGAGACGACAATTGAATCACATTTGTGTGTATAAGGCACAAACCCTTGCATCTGTGCTGAATCCTTGCATGGACTTGATTTGCAAATGTCCATTTACTAATAGTAGAGGTAGCAAAACAAGAATGATGAGAGAAAGCTGCCAACTAGTTTCAAATCCAATTACCAAGGCTGTAATTATAGTGGCTATATCTTCAACAAGCAAACCGAGTGCATCCCCAACCAAAGTTCGAATCGAAGCAGCATCGGTTGACAGCCTTGCACCAAGTGCACCACTTGAATTCTCAGCTTTATCAAACCATCCTACTTCCATGTGAATTATTTTCTGAAAGCACATTAACCGGATCCTTTTTATCAACTTAGAACCAGCTACAGCAAAAAAGTAGGACTTTAACGGCTGAAAAACGAATGAAGCCACACTAAAGAACACAAACATTAATGCCCAAAACTTCACATCTTTACGAAGTTCATCTGCAGGTTCAAAGAATGTATTTATCATCTTGGAGACCAAAAGTCCCAGAATAGGTTGCATTGCTCCAGTTACTGCTGCTGCTAGAGTCCCAATGAGTAGCACCGGGATTTCAGGCTTGTTAAGATAAGCGAGGCGAAGAAATGGGACATCTGGAGTCTTACTTTTATGTGATGCTGCTGTTGAAGGAAGAAATTCAGACACTCCTTCAAGTGTGGTAGGCCTTGACTCTCTTCCAGATTCTACAAATGTTTCTAGCTTATCTGAGTCATTAGCACCATGCTGTTCTGATGAATCCTTTTTAATTTCTTGCAGCCTAATGAGCTGACTATAAGCTCCATCAGGATCATTAGTGAGCTCATCATGTGCACCTAATAACCAGTTAGAAGATATATGAATGCTTCATTGCAAGTGTCAATGAAAACTGATGACTTTAAAGCAAATCGCCGTACTGAGTTTCATTTTTCTACTACTTTAAAGAAAATTACTGCATTATACCTTTTTCTACTACTTTTCCTTGGTGAATAACGGCAATGATATCAACATTCCTTATTGTGCTTAGGCGGTGAGCTACAATGATCGTTGTTCGGTTTATCATAATTCTTTCTAGCGTCTCTTGTACCACTCTTTCAGACTCTGCGTCAAGGGCACTTGTTGCTTCATCTAGGAGTAGAATTCTTGGATCTTTCAGAATTGCTCTTGCTATAGCTATTCTTTGCTTTTGGCCTCCAGAAAGTTGAGCTCCATGCTCGCCAACCATCGTATCAAGTCCCTAAATTAATAATTTTCATGAACTAGTAAGGTAAAAGGTACATAACATGTAATGAACAAACATATACTAAAAAATCGTCTCCAGTATTGTATAATTTGAAACTGATGTTGAGATCTCACATGGGGAAATTTATCAATGAAGATAGCAGCTTTAGAAAGTTCTGTTGCAGCTCTGATTTCTTCATCTGTTGCTCCATCCTTACCATAGGCAATGTTCTCTTTAATGCTACAAGTAAAGAGAACTGGTTCCTGACTGACTAAGCCTATTTTTTGTCTGATCCATTTCAGTTGAAATTCTCTGAGGTTGATATTGTCAATGAGAATTTCACCACCCTGTGGATCATAAAATCTCTCTATCAAACTAATAACCGTCGATTTCCCACTCCCACTTTGTCCTACCAAAGCCGTGGAAGTGCCGCTTGATATTGAAATTGAAAGTGCATTGAATATCATTTCATTTGGCCTTGAAGGATAACTAAAGCAAACATCCCTAAGTTCTATATCTCCAGAAATATCATCTAGTTGCCTACCAGCAGTGTCATAAGCATCAATATTCGGCTGCCTCTTTATTGTCTCAAACATTTTAATGGCGGCAGCTTGTCCAGCAGCAAATGCAGTTAAGCTTGGAGATGCCTGTCCAAGAGACCTAGAAAATAAAATTAGTTCAGAAAAAGTGATGTATGTAAGTGCATTTTGTTTGGAAAATTAGCTTGGAGATGACCGTCCCTATAAAGTCAGTATCAGATAACTAGGCAGACCAGAAAATACAATTTCACATCGCACTAACAATGACAGAGAAATAAATATCAGAGACACCAGAATTCCACAAGTTATAAATTTTAAGATATGTAATAACGTATGGACACACGGTGTAGATGATATATATAGCAGAAACTAACTTAACTTACAAGGAACCCGTCAGTACTGCAAAAAATACACTTATGACTTCCCCTCCTGTATAACCTTTCTCTAGTACCATCTTCCCTCCAAACCATACAGCCAAAGCATAAGTACAATAAACAAATAAACGAACCAAGCCGAGGCCTAAACCAATAGCCAATCCCTCTTGCAGTCCAATTATGTAAGATTTAGTTAATGATTGATTGTATTGAGTTATGGCTTGCTTCTCGCCAGTAAATGATGCAACCTTGCGTATTCGAGTAATTGTGTTAGCTAAAGATATGAAAAGGAATAAAAAACATTAAAAAGTTCTTTATGTAGATTGGCGTACTGTTCGAATTGAACCAATTATCCGGTCTACTATAGTTGCTGCTTCAGAATATGCTGCTTGTCCACGAGATGCCATCTTTGCGAATGCAAAGCTCATTATGGAACCAGAGAGGACAAGAAGAGGAAGAGAAGATAGAAGGACAAGGCTTAGAAGCCAACCCTTGATGAATGCCACAACTAAACCTCCTAAAAAAGATGACACATACTGTATGAATTTTCCTACCTGAGAAGATATCACCCAAAAAAGGAAGAATAAGTTTGTTTGTTTTTGAAGGAAGGAAGAATAATTTATTATATTCAAATTTTGCTATCATAGATCAAATGATGATGCATTAATAGAAATACCTTCTCTCCCATGGCATCTTGAATAAGAACTGTGTCACCTGACATTCTTCCAACAACCTCACCACTGTTTGTTTCCCTGTCAAAGAAGCTTATATCTTGCCTTAAAATTGCTTTGAGGTATAAAGCGCGTACTCTTGCAGCTTGTCTCTCCCCGGTTACCATCCAGCATGCCACTTCTGCAAGATTTCATGCATAAGTAACACTGCAAGTTGAATTATACTACGCAAGAAAATTTGGCATGCTTACGCAGAAATGCTGCAAAAAAGGCGCCTGCACCCATGATTGCAAACTTGAGAGACACCTGAGCATGAAATGAACCATGTAGAATTATGAAATGAAAATAGGATAGTTTGAAATTCAAATTGTTCCCCTAAAAAATAAAATCAATTCCGGTTGAAGGGGAGCTAGTTGTTTGTTACCTTGGAAACTAGATGAACTATTTGGTTAGTGTTAACATTTCCTCCAAAAGCATCAATAGCATCTCCAATAATTATAGTCAGTAAAGGCATAGAGACTCCATTCGCAACAGCACCGATAGTCCCAACAAACATCAACAAATAATCCCAAGAGTCTGCAAATGAGAAAAGCTTGTAAAAGGGTACTGTTTTGTTGCTTTGATCTTTCACCTTGTTTTTCTTGGAATCTTGGTGCATGTCAGCCATTTCTTGGCCATTTTCAAGACCTGAAACTGGTAGATGACGATGATTTGTCGACCTTGTCATCTCAGCTGGAGTAATATCTCCATCCATGGTAGCCTTGGCCGACATTGTCCACAATAAAAACCTCTGTTGCTTACACCTTATAAAAACCACAATGAAACAGTTGAATAATGTTCACCGGTTTGAGTTAGCAAATATCTCATTAAGCTCTATCTAACAACTTAATTAAGCGCTTATGACATAAGCGCTTTTCATATAAGTGGTGATGTATAAGCTATTTTTACATCAAAAGATAAAATAAAAGAATGAACTACAAAGCAACAAAAGAATGAAGGAAACTATAAGAACTACAAAGTTTGATGGAACAGTTGGCAGTAGGCTTGCATTGCAAGCTAACTTGACCATCTTTAAACTATAAGATAAAGCAGAAGAATATATATTACAGAACTAGATGCTCATTACCAAAGCTAGCCATTTATATGCAACATGAGCTCTTTGAATAAGGGAAAAAAATGTATATGGAAAGTATCACACACCATCCACTAATTAAATCAACACTTGGAAGTTGTAATCATTCATCCTTGAATTATGTTTGAACTATGAATAGATATCAAATTTCAACGGTAGTTAGATAGTTCTAGACTATCTGAGAAGTGTTTTTTCCCTGTTATTTGTCACTTTAATAGTGTACGACTGTACGGTACAATTTCCTTTTCTTTTTTTTGTGGTGGTCGGGGTTTGAACCCTGGACCTTGCATATATTAATGCATTGTCCTTACCAACTGAGCTAAGCTCACGAGGACCAGTACAGTTTCCTTTGATATCACATGAAGTAAATTAAGAAATTGCACTCAATATTTTAAAAGTTAAAAATTTATATTTTCAATTCAAAACTTATTTTTTAATTCCATTTTTAGCTCTTCAAGCATAGCTCTTTAATCAATCCACTGCTTACATCAATATGAACCCTTTCCAAACATAATTCTAGACCATCAGAGAAGTTTTTTTTCTACCTGTTATTTGCCTCTTTAAATTACTATCTGGGAAGTAATTTAATTAATGCAATGCTTAAATTAGTTATTGCAAAACCTAAACAATTAATCACACACATATACTTGCCTAAGAACTTGTTATTTTAGCATGAATCACTATGAAACCCTTTCCAAGCCATGTCAACTAAAACTCTTGGATGTCATCATTTAGAAATAAATTTGAAGTTATAGAGATACACAGTATATGGTAAAGATAAAGAGGGTACAAAACACATTAAGCCATTCACTTTTTCATGTAAATTCTAGGTTTGAAGCTAAATAGTTGACCTAATCAAGTGACTCGTGCGTTTTTAGTGGTTGATTTGATGCTCAATATAGGTAGGACCATTGTATATTTTTTGGAATTAAAACTCATTTTAGTTCATAACAAAAACTTCAAAAACCCAATTTAGTTATTGAGAAAAATTGAAACAGCTTTTAGTTCACGAGAAGAAGAAAATAATAGAGACAACTTGGTCTCTACCTGAAACATCGTCGCAAAAGGGACAATTAGACCTCTAAGAATAATTATAGAAAGACAATTTGGTCCTTACAATTATTAAAAATAGATGATGCTACTTGTATTTGATGTGGTGCTTCGAGAGTCGAGACTGTGACATATCAAGTGAGAATGAAAGAAATAACTATGAATTTTTAAGATTTAAAAGCCCCATGTGTCTTACTAGTCTATATGTATTATTTGCATTCTTCAATATCCTCAGCTCTGGTTTCATCGTGCCGCCTGCGATAACAACAAACTATGTTTGCTAGTTTTTTGTTTATGTTGTATGAGTATCCCCATTCCCACTTTGGCCTTGTATTATTGCAGTAAACTACGTGGTAATCAATGTTTAAATGGGGCTTACAGTAAACTTATTGGATGTGGCCGCTTCTCATTCTATGCAGACGGCAAATGGCAATGAGTCTGTGTTTGGAACTTCGGAGGATACGGATATACCACATGCATGGGTTTTTTTAAATGAGAAATCTCAACCATCTATTTTAAATTTTAAGGTTGATAATTAATTATTTTTTCACTCTCGTGTAAAAAAGACGTTAGATATATTTGTGTTTATACATGTGAATATTTATGATTCATATAAAGTGAGAGTATCTTTTTTATGTGAGGATGATAAGAACATCTTCCAAAACAAGTATGTATCGTAATATCAATGAAACATTATAGTAATCACCAATGCTACATTCGATTCTTGGTAAATAAGTGGAAGTTCCATAGCAATCCCAAGAGAATACAATTATTCAAAAAGCATAGTACATCACACACATACTTAGTAATCATTGAAATATAGCAGCAACAACTTATTTAAATATGTTACATTAGTTGCATTCTATTTCATGTTGCGTTTATGCATCATATTTAGCGACACTTGACTTGAGCTCAAAATCATTCTTTTCCTTAACATCAATGGCATTGTCTCGATAAAGAAAAAAGTTAGGTCTTGGTTTAAAATCTTTAGTGATCACCTTGTTTTCCTTTGCATCATTACAATTGTCTCCATAAAGGAAAAAATTAGGTCGGGGTTCAAAACCTTTAATGCCAACCTTGTTTTCCTTTGCATCAATCTCATTAGTGATCCTCTTGTTTTTATTTGCATCAACCTCATTGTCTCCATACAGAAAAAAGTTAGGTCTTGGTTTAAAATCTTTAGTGAGCCCCATGTTTTCCTTTACATCAACACCATTTTCACCATAAAGAAAAAAGTTAGGTCTTGGTTCAAAATATTTATTGACCCCCTTGTTTTCCTTTGTATCAACCCCTTTTTCTCCATATAAAAAAAAGTTAGGTCTTGGTTCAAAATCATTAGTGGCCTCCTTGTTTTCCCCTGCATCAACCTCATTTTCCCCATACAGAAAAAAGTTTGGTCTTGGTTCAAAATCTTTAACGGACTCCTTGTTTTTCTTTGCTTCTACCCCTTTTTTTCCATAAAGAAAAAAGTTAGGTCTTGGTTTAAAATCTTTAGTGGTCCCCTTGTTTTCCTTTGCATTAACACCATTTTCTCCATAAAGAAAAAAGTTAGGTCTTGGTTCAAAATCATTAGTGGCCCCCTCGTTTTTCTTTGTATCAACCCCTTTTTCCCCATATAGAAAAAAGTTAGGTCTTGGTTTAAAATCTTTAGTCGCCTCCTTGTTTTCCTCTCCATCAACCCCATTTTTTCCGTAAAGAAAAAAGTTAGGTCTTGGTTCAAAATCTTTATCGGACCTAATGTTTTCCTTTGCATCTACCTCATTTTCTCCATAAAGAAAAAAGTTAGGCCTTGGTTTAAAATTTTCATTGGCCACCTTGTTTTCCTTTGCATCAATCACATTGTCTCCGTAAAGAAAAAAGTTAGGCCTTGGTTCAAAATCCTTAGTGGCTCCCTTGTTTGCCTTTGCATCAATCTCCTTGTCTCCATTAAGAACATCAGGTTTTTGGGTCTTGAGATTCTTTTTAGTGTTGATGTTAAGGAGTACTTGAATATCTTCTTTTGTATCTTGGTCTTTCATGACAAATTTTGAGTGTTCTCCTGGATCTTTTCTTGATTCAATAGTTGTTGCAAACTGTACACACACAAAAATTAATACAACGGAAAAATTAATGGTGCAAATGTGTTTATAATATCGGTGTTGCTATCTTTCAAAATAGCTATGGAAGTTTTTAAAAAATGGGAGAGAGAAAAATGATTATTAATTAACGTGTGTGCCAATAACCATTTTACAACTACCCTGATAATATTTGAGTTGTTTTCTCCGCTTGAAATTTCATTGTCAAGCTATATTATCACCACTAGGCTGATACCTTGCAAAGTATTCTCGCCAAAGGTTTGGACTTCCTTAATTCTTAATTACATTATTTTTATATGATTTTCAATAAATTTCTAAGCACGTTAATTATTTTCTTGCCGAACTACATTCTTTAAGGGTTAAATAAATTTTTCTTCCTTAAAAATAGAGAATTTTGGTTTAAGTACTTAAAAAATAAAATGAAATGTTTTCATCTTCACAAAATTTTTTGTTTCATTTTTTTCCTTAATAGAAATAATTTTGACATGTCTTTCATATTTCTAGAATATAATATGAACATAAAAAAAATTGGACATAATAGATTTTTATAACTTGAACATAATGTGTTCATAACATTGACATTAATATGAACATAAATTAACCATGAAAACATAAAAGAAAATTTTCAGAAGACGAAAAACATTCATTTTTTTTCAAAGTACTAAAATCAAAATTCGTAATATTTTGAGCGACAAAAGTACTTTTTTGACCCTACTCTTAATTAATTTACATTATTTAAGCAATGATTAAACAATAATTTTGGTTTGTTTCATTTAAATATAATAAGAAATAACTTTGTAACTTTTTCAATGAGATTTTTTATTTATTTGAGATTACAACATAAACATATTTGACCCCTAAAAGAAAAGCTAATTCCATCATTTTATGTCTCTAAATAAACATTGTTTCAGTCCTCGTGAATATGGTTTAGTTGGCAAAAGCATTACATTATATATGTGAATGTGAGGATGGGTTTTGAACCTCAGATATTCTCCATTTATTGACCTTAAAATGGTGGAATTGTAGCCAATAAACTATTTGAAAACAAAGCAAAAAATAAAATAAACATTGCTTCAATGTATGTTTCTATATAAATATTGATTCAATAAATGAATGGTTAAACATATTTATTATTATTGAAAAATATTTATTATTATAAGAGTTTGAATTTTTAACCTCAAAAAACAAAATCCAAATTCCCCCGTTTTAAACAAAATAAAAAAGTTAATTCATTTTAACTTCTGATAGACTAATCATGCATGAGAATATGTTAGACTCGACTAAATTTGGTCAAAACCAATTATTTGACTGGTTTAATGAACCGGACCGAGTCCAAAACAAACCATTTTCATTGCCTTTTTTATTCTATGTTCCCTTTGTTCTTCTTCCGTTTTGGTTCTCCTTAAAAAAACAAACAGAAAAAGGTGATGGAAATAGAAAGTTGCTGGAAGCAGCTTGTGTGGAAAAAAGAAAGGGGCGTTCAACATACGCACAGACAGAGAACGAGGCACGAGAGAGATAAGAAGCATTTGTTCAACACTAGGGAACAAAAGGAGTTAGTGTGGTTTCTTTATTAGAGAATCTCTATTCTTATATGGTCGATCACCAAGTCAGTTTTTAAAACATAGCTTAATTAGTTGGTAAGGGTTCCTTTTCTATAAAAAAAAAAATAAATATGTTGGTAAGAGTTGCAATGTCGAAGAAAAAAAATGCTAAAAAATATTTTTAGGGTATTGTTTAAACAACTAAAAATAATAACTATTGCAAAAAAAAATTGTGTAATTATTACTTTTATATATGTTCGACTTATACTTTTAAGACAAAAAAATTCATAATAAATTCCTTAAACAATGCACTTAAGCATTTGTTAGAATGATCCAAAATAGAGTCAGTTGTTTCAAAATGATATATGACAATATAAACTAAGTTAAGATGCCAATGTTGGTTGCACCATTGGAGGTACTCGTAGTGGTTGGCTTTAATGACGATAAGAGAGAAGGTGCATGCATGCCTTTAGGATGTTTGTAAGCAGCACATGCTCAGGATTTTCTTCTAGCTATCTTGATTGATGGGTTAGGTCAGTATATGTCACCAGTGGAGTATTGTACTATCGTTAGATATCGCCTTATGATTCCACTATTTCCAATTGGTGAGGTGTGCCCTATTTGTCGTAAGGCGTGCCTGGATACTTTTGGGGAGCATGTCGTTCATTGTAAGGAGCTTCTCGGCTTTAAGTACAGACATGACTTTGTTAGGGATGCACTTTTTGATATATTCAGACGGACGGGAGTATCAGTGAAGAAGGAGGCGCCTGTGAACTTCTTAACTGGCCCACTAGATGGAAGATCAACACTCAGACATGCGGATGTTATGGTGTACGGATGAGTAGGAGAAAAACATGCATGTGTAGACTTGACTGGGGTTTTACCGCTTGTGGGATTAAGTGTCAGACCTTTTACGGTGGGACAGACAGCCCTAAAAGTTGCGTTAAGCAAAGTGACAAAACATGAGAAAGCGTGTTCTGACAATCAACATGTTTTTATACCATTTGCTTTTGACACTTCGGTTAGCACTAGAGGTTGTTGACCTTCTACATAGAGTTGAAAATGTCATGCATAGCAATGTCATGTCTCCTAGGTCCATGAATGTTATGTTTACGAGGATTGATTTTGCCATCTAAAAAAGCTTGGCGGCGCAGCTTGTTGTCCAATTGTCTTTTATTCAAATGTAAATAATGGTTTATATATATATATATATATATATATATATATATAATTCTTGTGATAAGATTAACAAGACCTAAGCAATTGTATTTAAGTTGTGTCTTATGTAAATTGTAGTATATTAGTTCATATTTAACCCCATTAGGAAGCTGGTACACATGGTAATCCTTGTAAGTTGTAGTATAAGTTAGCACACTAACCGTCAACTCAAATACTACATACTACATAGTTAGAGATTATTTTCAACCCATTTTGCAACCCTACAAATCAAACTTCAATATAATTTTGCCCTCAAAGATGTTAAAGAAAAAAACATGTAACATTGGACAACTTGCTATTAAATTAGATAATGCAACAGCAAGCTTTGATTTTTTTCAAACACACATTATATATTACTACTGTACGCCAAATCACCAATTTTTTTATTCATAATAATAAAAGCCTAAATACATTCTCACTAAAAAGTTTAGTAAAAACTCTTTTCCGCTCAAGATGAGTTGCAAATTAATTTTTTTATCTTAAGTTGCAATCAATTAAATTTTTTATCTTAATCAAATCGTCAACAACAACTAAATTAACTTCCCTCAACAAAAAAAAAACAACAACTAAATTAAATGTGCAGTCAAGTATAATATATTAAAAAATACTATTTTTTTTCTCACAAAACTATAAAAAAAAAAATTGGAAATATTATGGTACTATTATTTAATTTTGAATAAATTATGGTGCTATTAATGAAACCACGAAAAGTGAACATACCAAGAAAAGCAAGAGAGGCAGTAAAGCAAGAGCAGGTCTCATCTTAAGAATCAAATTAAAGCTTCAATGTGTGTTTTAGGTTTGAATGGATGATCCGTTATGACTTGTTAATCCCCTATTTATAGGTAGATTCTCAACGCCCATGCCATGAGAGATAGCACGTGACCACGTGCCTATGTTATGCATCCATTTGAGGAAAATATTGAAGCTACGTCACTACTCATGTCTCTAGTTTTAATTATACAGTGAGTCCAAAAGAAATAGTAAGCATCTCAATTTCACATATTTGGTTCATTACTTTCTGGCAACATTACTTCTAAAATCATTTCCGGCAATTTAACTTTCAATTATATCTTTGTCTTTTAACTCCATCCAAGTATATTTCTACCTTCGTCCTATTTAAACTTAATTGTTATATTGATTTAAGTCATTTAATTTAAGAACAATTTAACATTAAACATTTAGTTTGCCGATCAAGTCTAGTGGTAAAAATTTGCAAGTCTATAACTTGTTTGAACTTTCGTAGTCACACTTATTATATGATAGGTGTAAATGACTAGTATTTTCCAAGATCAATCCAAAGAGCAATTAATTTTCTGCTATTGTCGTCGATTTGTAAGAAAGATTCACATTTCCGTAACAATAATCTCCTTGAAGGAAATTCCACACCACCAATCAATGGTGGAGCCAGGAATTTTATAGAGTCTGAGCAAAAATTATAGAGCCAGAAATTCTTATACGACCGCGTGTGAAAATGTTGAGTTTGCACAAATTTTTGTTTTTTTAAGGGGAGTAATGGGCTATTGGGCTTGGCCAAATATAAAGAAAGTGTCGATTGAGCCCGGACGAGTGTCTGGGCTCGTCGGGTGGTGGCTCCGCCCCTGACACCAACCCCCCAGAGACGAATGTCGTCCCAATAATTCTCATAGAATTTTTTGATTAATAAACATGTTTGACTTTGTTCATAACTACTTTTCAAATAATTCATTTAAATGGTTGGAATTTGATTTTTGTGTAACATTCACTCACAATGTATACAAATTAAACTCTTTAAAATTATTTTTCAACATTTTAACTCATAGAATTTTTTTTTGCGTCCAATTAAATTTTGATGTTTTTGTTCAATAATTGTATGTGTGTTGTTTTAATTTACTCATAGTTTATCATACTTTATTAACTCAATATCTTTAATGAGCTGATAAGGATTCTCTTCCAACTTAATCAGAGGTCTTGAATTCGAATCCAACCCTATAAATGTAACTTACCTCTCCCCAGAGACTCTAAAAAAGTTTTGACTCGAGACCTCTGAATTCAAAGCATGTTCTACCACCAGACCAAACTCTTGGATTTAATAAATTGATTCTACTTTCTATTAATTATATATTGAAACAAAAGACATATTTTGAAATTTTATTGAAACAAAAGACATATTTAACTCATTAATATATTATTTACCTTTTGTTATAAAAAAAAAAACTAGGGTTAAATATGTTTTTAGTCCCTACAAAATTGAGACTTTTTAATTGTAGTCCTTACTTAATATTAATAGTTTTTTTAGTCTCTACAAAAAAAATATGCACTCAGCATTAATCCTTACTCAATTCAAATTTGTTTAATTTATGCTTAAAGTCTTAAGTTTTTGAACAATTTTTTATAGACGTGTAAAGAACATTACTAAAAGTTCCTCTGCAAAAATTATTGCAGAATTTGATTTTTACGTCCAGATTTGATTACTTTTATCTTTAACTTTTGTCATTTTAAAAAATTCATATTTAATTCGTTTTATGTTAAAAAATTCTAAATTTTAGTAAATGAACCTTTCATAGTGTTCTAAGCTTGTCTCAAAAAAATCGTTCAAAAATTTTAGAGTTTAAGGATAATTAAACAAACTTTATTTTAGCAGGGACTAAAACTAGAATTCATTTTTTTTATAGGACTAAAAAAGCTATTAAGATTAAGTAAGGACTTAACTTTTTTTTTTAAGGAAGTAAGAACTAAACTTAAAAATTTCCAATTTTATAAAGACCAAAAATATATTTAACCAATAAAACTATATGCAAACACAAAATGTGTTAAACATAGCAAAAAAAAACAGAGTACACTGCCCACGTCGGCCAAATGCCAATAAGCTGAAGACAGTGACAAAATATAACCAAATACATCATGATAGTGATAAAATTATTACATATATACATCACAATCAAAAATCAAAATTTACAGTTGAATTTCCTTGCCTTTCAAAAAGCACATCAGCAGTCGCTCTTTTATCCCCATAATAAAACATCAAATGCATTGATCCAGCCGCAACCAAACATTCCAAACCGAATGCAATTAGAGTTAGTTCACATATGTGGTAAGTTTTGTATCAAAGACAATTTAATTTTTATTATTTGATCAATCAATCTAATCATTCAATAGTAAAAACAAACTTGTACACATACAAAACTATCTTATTTATGCACATTAAACAAAACAAGAAATCCTAACCAAAATACTCATCCTTTTTTATAATGCCATTTGCAAATAGCCAAAAACATCCGTGTTAGTAATCTACAATCCACCCACAAGTTACCACCATATAAACCAAGCTGACACCACCAATGCCATATCACTCTCTAATTACATTTACTAAAGTTAAGCCTCTCAACCACTTCTACACAATTGATTTACCTCAAGCCCGCCACTCTCATACACCAAAACATATGTGCCCGTATACGATCTCCAACTT
>Ga0315913_1002846_pt1 | contig 20579 bp, 6 predicted proteins | sample MpolsnodulesMG_FD_207736 | JGI IMG/M metagenome (GOLD analysis project Ga0315913, IMG submission 207736) | Medicago polymorpha root nodule microbial communities from Los Angeles, California, United States - small nodules | ecosystem: Host-associated > Plants > Roots > Nodule | place: USA... | reverse complement strand
ACAATGTTACATGTAAATGACTTATATTGCTTAATTGTTTAGATGTTTGCATGTTTATGTTGTAGTTATCAGTTTTAGGGTTTATGTATAATTTGCACTCCAAGTGTTTGATGAAATGTTTGAATGAGTTCTTAATTGATTGTTAAATTTTTTATGGTGTAGGTAGGCTTGAAACAAATGACCGATTTGTTCAGTGTTAGCATACACTTCAACAATGAAAATCCTCAGATGTTCAACGTTCGGTACATTAATGTTACGTTAAAAGGTCTCAAGGATCAACTGGATGAAATCAACCAAAGACTCATCCCCGGAGACACAAGGAGGGTGAAATACATTTGGTATGAACGTCCAACGTTGGACGACAGAAGAATAACGTTTATTCAACTAGAATTAAATAACGACGACGACGACGTGAGGAGCATGTTCTCGATTTTTTGGCAGCACATCATGGTTTCGTATCGATATGTTTGTCACGTTGCAGAGATCAACTGAAGATATTCTCAACAGTTTGATTCCGCCAGAAGATCGTGATTAGGTAGGGGATGCACCTTCCAACTACAACAATTGTCTTACCTCTGAAATTGGATAAATTCAAACTTGCTAAACAACAACTCTCAAGCATTCACTCGGAAGTTCTATTGTTCCTTTCAAAAGATTAAATTTTGGTTAGTTTGCTAAAGATGTTTGTATTGAAGTGTCAAAAGATTAAGAGAACACAACATGTATTATGCAGAATCAACTATATAAGTTATGATATCGAATCCTTCATATAAGATAAATGTCACGGAATGCACCTCATTCTTTATGCGATGACTCTCAACTATTGTCTGCCGCTGCTATCCCTAACCCTTTCATCAAGGGTATAAGCACAAGCAAGTAAAACATGCAATTAGAGCATAATTCAATTATTCACAACCGTATACACCAATCCACATAATCACGACATTCACCAATGTACGTATACACCAATCCACATAATCACAACATTCACCAAATTCCACCAGTGTACAAATTCATCAAGTCACAGATTCAATTATGACATGACTCATCATGTTTATTAGAACAATTCAATTCCAAAGCTATGGTCAGTAGTCATTCATTTTCACTAAATCATGTTTATATTTGATCAGGATATAAAAAGTATTAAGAACAATTGAATTGAATAAAAACTAGATTGTCATTCACAATAAATAGAGTTTCACAGCAACATGGATCAATTAGGGTTACAAGGAATCATCTCAGACCTAATCTCTAAGAGATTTAGCCATTCAGAATTGAGTTTACAAATAGCATAATCAATGAAATAATTAAAACATACATGAATTGAGTAAAGGATGATGAAATCGCCCTTCTAACAGTCTTCAGGTCTCAAAATCGCACTTTTCTCTTCAAAATCGTAATAGTTATGTTTGGAACTGACTTCAGCTTAAATAGGCAAGTTTGACTGCGCCTAAAATCGCGGCACGGCACATGAAAATCGCGCCACGATTGCTTCAAAACCCTAGAATCCTTCCAAATCCTTCTTCAAAATCGTGGCACGCTACTAGAAATCGTACCACAATTTTAGTAGCTCAAAAACCCTTGCTATCTGGTCATAAAATCGTGTCACGACTAAGAAAATCGTGCCACGATTTATTGCTTTCAGCTCTACCAAATTTCTTGCTTTTAGCACCCCTGAATACTTCATATTGCTCATAACTCTATCAAAATTGTCAAAACAAGTCCTAAAAATTACGTAATGACACCATGTCATCACTTAACAATGTAACAGAAAGATCAGAGAAAAACATGTCTGCTGGTGGTAGTGGTCCTGGTGTTTCTAGTGCTGCTGTATTATATGATTATGGTACTGATGACAAGTCATCTGGTTCAAACAAGCCTCCAATGCTCAATGGTGATCCTTATACATTCTCTTGGTGGAAAACCAAGATGTATAGTCATATCATGGTCTTAGATGAAGAACTATGGGATATCCTTAAAGATGGTGTTGGAGATTTGGAGTTAGATGAAGAAGGTGTTGATGTTGATAGGAAGAAACACACTGCTACTCAACAGAAGCTTCACAAGAAACATCACAAGATCATAGGCATTCTCGTTACCTCACAAAGAGTACTTGAAGATGAGTGATAAATCTACTATTAAAGCTATGTTTGCATCTTTGAGCTCAAACTACGAAGGTAACAAGAAAGTCAAAGAAGCTAAAGCTAATATATATGTTGGTTCAACAATATGAATTGTTCAGGATGAAAGAGGATGAAAACATTCAGGCTATGTACTCAAGGTTTCAGACTCTAGTCTTTGGACTTCAAATTCTGAAGAAAATCTATGTAGCTTCTGATCATGTAAAGAAGATTCTAAGGAGCTTACTTGCTAAGTGGAGACCAAAGGTGACAACCATTGAGGAAGCTAAGGATCTAAACACTCTAAGTCTTGAAGATCTCATAAGCTCTCTCAAATGTCATGATATAGGGCTCGATGAACATAAACCTGTTAGAAAGCCAAAATCTATACCACTAAAGTATAAAGGAAAGTCTTAAAAAACTTTCAAAGCTAATGAATCTGAAGATGAATCTCCCGTTGGATGTTCTGAAGAAGATCCAGAAGTTGAACAGATGGCCATGCTCTCCAATAGACTTCAGTATATGGCGAGTGAGAACAAGAAGTTCTTGAGCAGAGGAAGTGGTTACAAAGGTTCAAGTAATTGTGTTAGGCCTTATTTAAGCCTTAAATGGCTTATGATTTTCAACACATGATTTGAGTTTTCAAAATGTATTGAGCTTCAAGATACATGTTACATTAATATTGACTTCACCACTAAAATTTAATTAAATTTTTTATAATAGAATTGGTGGTCACGTTGTTGTCTCCCTCTTCCAAATCCATTCCAACAGAACACCAAATTTTATCTATCTTCCATTTGTTTCTTCCTTTCAATTTTCTGGTTCTCATTTTTTTTTCTCTCATTTCACAATGAAATCTTTTAATTTTTCATATTAATGCATCAACTATGGACATATGCATGATTTTACATTACAACCATAGGGTTAACAAACTAAACATGCCAAAATAAAATTAGTCAATAATTTCTCTTTATGAAGCAACACTCTTTTTCTTAATTTTTTTTATTTAAATACAATTTGTGTTTGGTTTCAATAAATTATTATCACCATTGACCAATTCGCTAATAGGGGAAAAGAGGTTATAATTAGTTTTAATTAATTAACAAAGTTGTGAATTTGTATCAACAAAGAGTTTTAGAGACAGAAAGTGATTCGGGGACATTTTTAGGGTGGAAATTCAAAGTTGTAGAATTCCATTGTTTTTTTTCTTTCCAGATAACCTGTTCTCTATTTTACAGTTTATAGATTTGATTGTCTGAAGAAAAAAAATCGGTAGAATATTTTATGGGGATGAATTTTAACGACAAAAGGGGTAAAATTGGATTTATTTTTAATTTTGTTTATGGTTTGTAGGGGTGAAAGTATAAGTGCAGGGGTACATGGTATAATGTTCCGTATTTAAACAAGGCTTATTGACCCAATTCAATAAAACTCGAATCTATAATAAACAGGTAGCCCATTTAGACACTCTAGTCCCATGGCTCTTATATATTATAGATAAAGATAATTAGGGTTTTCAAAGGAACCCTTTTCACTTGCCGTTGCTGCTCACTCTTACACGATTGTCTGTCGCTGCTATCACTAACCCTTTCACAACTCATCAGTTCTACGTTTTGTTGTTCCTTCCGTTCCACCAAATGTAGAAAAAAATCTGCCACGAACCAACGCCCTTGGTATGTTTAACTACACACAGATATGCCTTAGATCTAATTCCACTTTCCTCTAGTTTTTTTTTTTTTTGCATGTATTCATTTTATTTTGTAATTTGTGTTCTTTTAATTTCTGCTAAACTTGTTGCAGATCAGATGTTATTCCTTGACAATGATTTCTATTTTTCTATCGACATCGAGTGTGATTTCTTTGATTAAAAAAGTGAATGTCGGACCAAAAGCCAGGCGCTCAATGGGATGGCTTCATAAAAGTGGTACTATAAAATCTACATCAGATAGGATCTCCTCCACTCACTACATAATTTAGTTATTTTAATTTACTACTGTTGTGCCAGTCATTCCTTTAATTGGCTATCGTTTTTCTATGCAGGTTGTCACTACTTGCTGTTTCAAGTCTATGACTTGGGTTATAGAAACTGAGAACTCATACACTTCTAGTAAAATTGAAGTGATCAACATGAAGGTAAGTTTATATACTTGTGTAGCATGGACACTTCAAGTTGAATGTGTGTGAAATTTGACAAAGACACCGACACAATATTGACACATGTGATTAGATTCAACTATTTCTTTTTAATTAAATTATTATTATTGTTGTCCACGTGTTTGTATGGCGTTCAATGATTGTGTCTGTGTCGATACTTTATCGTATGTATAAATTTATGCCAACAAGCTACGTTTTCTTTGCTATACTTGAGAGTACTTATAAATACGTGTGTAGATAACATGTACAATGCCTTAAAAACATTCGTTTCTATCTGTTAGTTAATTTTACCCTTCATGTAGCTGCAAGATTTTAGCCAAAGTCCTTCAGGAGAGACAGAAGTGCAGTTTAGAGTGACAAAGGAAGCTTTCAAGATGTTGCAGTCTATGACTCACATCAGTTATCAGCTCAATAGAACTGCTGTTGTTAGTCTAAAGGTATATAAACATGGATCATGGTCCCCTATTCTTCTTAGCTTCTAAGTATATAATTTAAATATATTACATATCTTAACAATAATCAAGTATGTTTTGTGTCAAATAAGTTTTCCCTTTCATGGCTTTCACTTCATATAAACTAAACAGGTTTACAAATTTTAAAGTTTAAACAGTTTCATTAATAATTTTATTTTCTAATCTTTTTTTTCTTTTTTTTGGAATGACTTTCACTAAAATAATGTACTGAACAAGCCCTTGCTATTTATTGCTAAATTGGAATATCTTTCGACTATGTGTCGCTGACACTTCAGCTGTAGGCATGTTTGAGTATCCAACACGTGTCTGTTATTTATGTGATTTTGTATTATTCTAAAGTTTAAGCAAATTTTTCATTTTCGTGATTTTTTCAAGATAAGACTTTTCACATTGGAAAACCTTATAACCGAACCATTCCTTTTCAACTTCAAATTTCAAATTTCAAATTTTGGTTAAGGAATGTAATAATTGACAAATTTTTCATTTTCATATGGCAGTGGATCAAAACATTCAGGAGAGGAGGATGAGTAGTAGGTCCAAGATAGCCATCAAAATGTTAACAGGTTTCCTAATGTATAAGGAAAAAATGGGAGAAGGAAGAAGGATTAGGAAATGCTTGGATACTGACATATTTCTCCCTAAGTATTCTTCTTTGTGACTTACCTCATAGTATTACTCACTAAATTCCATTGTACCTTTTAGCTACTTTATCAGAAGAAATTCCACCTGAGAGAGAACAAAGTCCACGTGGTGTGGGATGTTAAGTCAAAAGTTCAAACGGATGGATCCATAATACAAGAACATAAAAATTTAAATTAGATTTTATGTTTAGGGTGAAATCATCAAATTATAGTAATGACGTTCAAGATTTTATGTTTCTCAAATTATCTTTTACATTGTTTCCGATTCAGTTTATTTCATTTTGTGAATTCAAATTATGCTACTGATTTTTTTCCTTTTCTAATTGGCTAGTAAATGTCATGTCTTATAATTAAATTGTGTAAAATCTGATCATCTCTTCTTTCAACTGAAAATACCTTTTGAATAAGGATTAGTGTGGCTGGAGCGGAAGATATTCCAATTTTCATTTTTTTATTAAATGGGAAGTGTTGTTACATAATGAATATTGTGATAGTGGGATTTGAGCAAGGAAAATATTGTGTAGACCTCATGTTGGTGTATACACCTTTAAACAAACTAAGAAAAAAAAGTAATGTGAAAGTTTTGATGATGTGAAAGGAAGAGAGTGATATAAATAAAATGGAGTGTTGAATGGACAATCTATGAAAAATTGGGATGTTGAAATATCATTGTTGTTTGAACAAATTGACATAGTCCTATGTTATGCTATTGAGTATAAAATGTTTTAAAAAAGGGGTACTATGCACATTTGCATTGAGGAATTTGAACAAGCCCCCCTTTTTTGCGAAATGTGATTAACAACACTAATAATGTGTGCAACTTAGTCAAAAGGGTATTAGATTTTTTCTTACGTTTGACTTCAATTAATGTTGTTTCGAGAGTGTTATCATTGATCTTGTAATGAAGCTAGCTGATTGCCATCTATTTTTGTGGGTCTTTAATCTTCAATAACAATGTTCAAAATTGATTCACTTCCTGAATTTGGTGTTATATTGATTAAGACAAGGAACTATGGTCAATAAAAATATTGTAAGTATAACAAGAATGTCAATATAAAAACTACATTGTCAATGTAAAAATGCTTTACATTGAGGAAATGGTTTTTTAATTTAAATAATGAATTAGGGTTAGAGTTAGTGCAATGAATTATGCTTTATATTGCGACACAATTCATCGTGAATTTTCACGATGGCTGTTTTTATACATAATTATGTTATAAAAAAATAGGATTGCATGTATATTTATTATTAAAATGAAAAGAGAAAAAGGACACATCAACAATAAAAGAAACCCCACCGATTGTGTAAAGATTGCACCGTAACGGCTCACTCCAATTTATAGCATGTCAGAGTGCAGTGAAGCTATCTCACCAGTTAAACCCATCTATAATTTATGAGAATTGCGCTCCAAAAATCACATTCGATGAAATATTTGTTATGGTATGCAGATTCAGCTGCCATGAAATCATCATGGTGTGATGGAGTGGATGTGTTCCCATAGACCAAAGTCATTATTTTGAAGGTTTTGAAGGGAGAAGTTGAATTATTAAGCTAAATGGTAGTAATACAAGTTGGTGCAAGTGTCACCACATTCGCGACGAATTCGAGATGCACATTATCGCGATATCAAGCATTTCCAATAATAGAATAACATTTTCATCTTAAGATACCTAGCAAAGTTTCATCTTTAAGTAATCATAGAAAACATCCATAAATTTGAGTAAGATGTTCTATTTAAATCAACTCCAATTATCGGCTCCACAACTTTGTTGTCTCTTCCTTATACAAGAATGCAATCATTCTGTTCCTTTTGGGGGTGGGGTTTTGGTGTTGCTTTGCCGATGTGGTGGTGGTGCCAAAAAATGAGGATGCAGTGCATGAGGGTTTGAAGACACCGTCCGTTGTGCCGATTCTTGTAATTTCTTCGTTATCTTCCCCAATGTCAGAGAATTCTTATGTTTAGCACATATAATTAAAAATGCTAAAATGAATTTGTAGGACAAAAAATATCCCTTTTCAGCCACACAAATATTTTATTTAATGAATTTAATTACAAGAAAATTCAATGCATATATAATAAGAGGAAGAAAAAAGGAAGTTTATATGAATTCTAAAACTTAGAAAGACCATAGCTTTAAAATAGAAGATGGTAAACTTGAATGAGGTTGTACATCTCTAAAACGTTATGGTTTTTAATTTTCTTCTATTTTTTTAATCACTCCATTCATATTGAAATATAAGCAAAAAAATTTGTTGAAAAGTTGATGATCATGGACTAAATTTTTAACCACACACGTTAACTTTAACTACCATTTTTGTTTATATTTCACCTCCAAATCTTTTAATTTCTCTTACTAATCCATCAACTTTGCACTCATGCATGTTTTTACATTACAACCATAGCGTTAACAAACTAAATATCCAAAAATAAAATTGATCAATAATTTTTCTTTACGTAGCAAAACTCTTTTTCTCAATTTTTTTATTTCAAGAGTAGGGCTAGCAACACTTTTTTTTCAACACTCTCTCCAACACTCATTTTTTGATTGACTTAAATGATTAAGGGTATCACACTTTGGAAATGGGTTCCATTCAAAATGGTGGGTCATACAATGGTTTAACTTAATAAAAGAATAAGTGTTGAAAAGAAGGTGTCCCTAACATTCCTCTTATTTTAATACAATAAATTTGGCTTATGCTAACTAGTGCCCTTAGGACACTAGTTAAGGAAATTAAAAATAGTAACTTTGCATTGAATTCAACAATTTTTTAAATTTTAAAATGTCAAATCTATCACTTTATACCATTTCTAAGTTTGTTATCTTAACCAATGCCCTAAAAGCACTCTTTAGCATATCCCAATAAATTATTATCTCCTTTCACCATTTCACGAATAGGGGAAAAGAGTCTATAATTAATTAATTAAATAAAAACCTGTGAATTTGTATCAACAAAGAGTTTTAGAGACGGAAAGTGACTTGGGAACAGACTAAGCGTGGAAATTCAAAGTTGTAGAATTCCATTATTTATTTCCAGAAAACCTATTCTTTATTTTCCAGTTTATAAATTTGATTGTTTGAAGAACAAAAATTGGTATAGAAAATATTTTATGGGGATGAAATCCAATGACAAAAGGGGTAAAATTAGATATTTTTATGGTTTGTAGGGGTGAAAGTATAGGTGTAGGGGTATATGGTATAATGTTCGGTATTTAAATAAGGTTTTTTGACCAAGCCCAATAAAACTCGAATCCATAATAAACAGGTAGCCCTTTTAGACAGTCTAGTAGTTTGTGCATGAATGGCTCTTATATATAACTCTTACTAGACTCTAACCCATGAGATGCACGGGTTTTTTTGTTAATTCATATGCATTTGAAATTCAGTAACATACTTAACTATGATCACTATTATTTTGAACAATTTTACATGCATAGAAAGAAACAATAAAAGAAAAAGAGAAAAAAAAAAGATCAATTCACAGAATTTACAGAGTAGGAAAAGAATCTAAAACTCATGACGAATCTTCAGATCACTTCAAATTCTTTATTTCAATATAAGTCATTCAACCCGTGCAATCAAAGTTATAACAACAATTAATAATCCCACATAACTATTTAATTTCAATTCATCAAAATAATTGTTTGAACAAATATTTAAGAATAGGGGTGTACATGGGTTGGGTGAACCCAAAAAACCCGTCAAACCCACCCCAAAAAACCCAAAAAAGTGGGTTGGGTTGGGTGATTGGACGGATATGGTTTTAAAAAATGAAAACCACTAAAAAATAATGGGTTTTGGGTAAAACCGGACCCATACCCAATAAACCCACTTGCCCAATAATTTCCAAATTTTAATTTCATTTTCATAGGGAGGAAGAAGATTAACAAAGGTTTTGATCATAAATTTAGTCTAATTTCTAAAATTGACACAACACATCCTCTATATTGAAAATAAAAAAATGTTAGAGTTACAAATTATGATGTTGCAATTTATAGTTACTTTGATGTTAAAGCAATTTTACGTCATCCAACTTTAATTTGTTTTAGGTATTCTACGATTAAAATTTTTATTTAATATTAAAATTTATTATTTTATGATGCTAAAATATAGTGAATATAGGTTACATAATTATTTTAAGAAAACAAAGAGTTGAGCAATTTTTATGAAAAATTACAAGGACTCGTCATTTAGTCATCTCATATTAACAAAAAAATAATAATTGGGTAACCCACTACCCAACCCAAACCAAACCGGAAATTAGTGGGTTTGCCCAAACCCACCCATTAATATAATTATAACGGGTGGACATTTTACCTAACCCAAACCGGAGTACCCTATATGGTTCGGGTCTTGGGTTTGGCCAAACCCAGCCCAAATCGACCCACGTACACCTCTATTTAAGAACAAAAACGATACGCTTAACTGAGGGGAAAGAAAATGACAGTTTATGAGAATTGAAAAAGGTGGGATAAGAAGCGATTAATGAGAAGTGGAAAAGGTGGGATAAGAAATAGGAGGTGCAACAATTAACACACCAAAATAACTATTTGAGAACAAAAAATGATGCGCGTGATAGAATGGAGAGAAAAATAACAGGTTATGGGAAGTGGAAAAGGTGGGATAAGAAGTGGGACGCGGTTTTAGAATTTGAAAGCGAAATTAATTTAACAAAAACATGTGTGGCGTAATGGCAAAAACTATGAATGATGACCATTTGTTTTGTTGTTGCTGCTCACTCTCACAACTCATCACTTCTACTTTTAGTTGTTCCTTCCATTCCACCAAATGTAGACAAAAAGCTGCCTTGAGCAAGCGCCCTTGGTATGTTTAACTACACACTGATATGCCTTAGATCTAATTCTACTTTCCTCTTTTTTTTTTTCTTCATGTATTCATTTTATTTTGTAATCCGTGTTCTTTTGATTTCTGCTAAACTTGTTGCATATCAGATGTTATTCCTTGACAATGATTTCAATTTCTTGTGGTCATCTACAAACCCCTTTCCTTGGTGGTTTACTCGTGACATTGTTCTATTTTCCTATTTCGACATCGAGTGTGATTTCTTTGATTAAAAAAGTGAATGCCAGACCAAAAGCCAGGCGCTCAATAGGATGGCTTCATAAAAACGGTACTAAAAAATCTACATCAGATTTTATATTTATGTTTACGGTTAAATCATCGGATTCTAGTAGTAACATTCAAGATTTTCATATTTACTAGGTATTGACACTCAGCCCATAAGTCTTTCTATAGTTGAGAGTGCAATGAACTTCTTACCGCAATGTAATAGAAAGCCTGGATGCACATCGAGTTCACGCCCATCAATTCAAGCATGCGAATCAGTTGCGCAATCTTAATACAATTTTTTTTCTTCTCCAATTTGATGATTCAATTATATCTGAACATAAAAAACTTATTTATTCTTGAGATATTGCAATCATTTTCTTTGAGTAAAATGGTAGTTGAGAGAATGAGATGTCTAGAAATTCATGTATTTGTTAATGATACCCCAAGATAAAAGTTTGTGTGAATTTCCCCCTATTTTAAAGCCTTTCAACGAGTTTGGATATATTCTGATGTTAAGAAACTAAATAACTGTGCTGAGATTTCGTCCTTTATGTTTGCTGCTGTTTTCTTATAATTTTTTGTTTTTGTATGATTTCTTATTTAGAAAAAGAATATCCTCTTGCAGAAGTACCATAGTGAAAATATATGCAGCAACATATCTACTCTATATCTTTGGCATAGAGAGAAAATTAATTAGAAAGAACGGAAACAAATTTTTGAATACTCTCCACCAATGTGTCTTTTTCTATGAATGTCTATCACTTGAAATCTGTTGTATTTTTTGTTGCAGTCTTACTTTTTTTTGAAGAGGCTTGTTGCAGTCTTACTATTGTCCAGATACCAAGCAGCATTTCTTTACATATCCCAGCCTCATACACTATGTTGATTGTGGAGTATGCTGAGAATAGCCGGGGAAAGTCTGTTGATTATATGGCACCTAAGAGAAAAGAATGTCCATATATGGGAGAAGAAGAAAGTCCATCTGAGGGCGAAGAAATTCCGAAAGGATGGAATGTCAAGTCAGAAGTTCAGAATGATGGTTCCATAAAAATGGTACTAAAAAATCTTCTTTAGATTTTCTGTGTATGTTTAGGGTTATATCATCAAATTCTGGTAATGACATTCAAGGTTTTGATATTTATTGATATTGATCGTCTATAAATTTATGCCAACAAGCTACGCTTTCTGTTTCAATAATCGAGAGTACTTATAAATACATGTATAGATAACATGTACAATGCGTTAAAAACATTCTTTTCTATCTGTTAATTAAGTTAACCCTTCATGTAGAATCATGATTTTAGCCAAAGTCCTTCAGGAGAGACAGAAGTGCAATTCAGAGTGACAAAGATAACTTTTACGCCAATGTTGGAGTCTATGACTCACATCAGTTATCAACTCAATAAAACTGCTGTTGTTAGTCTAAAGGTATATAAACATGGATCATGGTCCCCTATTCTTCTTAGCTTCTAAGTATATAATTTAAATATATTTCATATCTTAACAATAAATCAACTATGTTTTGTGTGAAATAAGTTTTCCCTTTGATGGCCTTCACTTCATATAAATTAAACCTCAATAATAGGTTTACAAATTTTAAACTTTAAACAGTTTCATTGATAATTTTATTTTCTATTATTTTCTTTCTTTTTTTGGAATGACTTTTACTAAAATAATATACTGAACAAGCCCTTGTTATTTATTGCTAAACTGCATAACCCTTCCATTATGTAATGCCTTGAGATTATGAATATTGAGTTAATATACCATGTGTAGAGTATATATTTTGACTATGTATCGATGACACTTAAGTTGTAGGCATGTTTGAGTATCCAACACGTGTCTGATATTTATGTGCTTATGTATTATTCTAAAGTTTAAGCGAAATTTTCATTTTCGTGATTTTTTCAAGATGAGACTTTTCACATTACAAAAATTTATAACCGAACCATTCCTTTTCACCTTCAAATTTCAAATTTTGGTTAAGGAATGTAATAATTGACAAATTTTTCATTTTCATATGGCAGTGAATCAAAACATTCAGGAGCGGAGGATGTGTAGTAGGTCCAAGATAGCCAACAAAATGGGAGAAGGAAGAAGGATTAGGAAATGATTGGATTCTAGCTTATTTCTCCCTCAGTGCTCTTCATTGTGACTTACCTCCTGGTATTACTCACTAAATTCCATTGTACCTTTTAGCTACTTAACCAGAAGAAATTCCACCTGAGAGAGAACAAAGTCAAAAGTTCAAAAGGATGGCATAATGCAAGCACATAAAAATTTAAGTTAGATTTTATATTTAGGGTGAAATCATCAAATTATAATAATGACGTTCAAGATTTTGATATTTATTGATATTGTTCGTTTCTCAAATTATCTTTTACATTGTTTCCGATTCAGTTTATTTCATTTTGTGAATTCAAATTATGCTGCTGATTTTTTTCCTTTTCTATTTGGCTAGTAAATGTCATGTCTGATAGTTCAATGGTGTAAAATCTGATCATCTCTTGTTTCAACTGAAAATACCTTTTGCATAAGGATTAGTGTAGCTGGAGCGAAAAATATTCCAATTTTAATTTTTTTTTATTTTTATTTTTTGAATGTGAAATGTTGTTAAATTATGAATATTGTGATAGTGGGATTTGAGCAAGGAAAACATTGTGTACACCTCATGCGGGTGTATACACCTTTAAACAATCTAAGAAAAAAAGAGTAACGTGAAAGTTTGATGATGTGAAAGGAAGAGAGTGATATAAATAAAATGGAGTTTGAATGGACAATCTATGAAAAATTGGGATGTTCAAATATCACTTTTGTATTTGCATTGAGGAATTTGAACAAGCCCCAATTTTTCGCGAAATGTGATTAACAACACTAATAAATGTGTGCAACATAGTCAATAGGGTATTAGATTTTTTCTTATATATGACTTCAATTGATGTTGCTTCGAGAGTGTCTTCGTCGATCTTGTAATGAAGCTAGCTGATTGCCACCTATTTCTGTGTGTCTTTAATCTTCAATAACAATGTTCAAAATTGATTCACTTGTTGTTTCTGAATTTGGTGTTATATATTGATTAAGACAGAACTATGGTCCATAAAAATATAGGAAGTATAACACGAATGTCTATAAAAAATACATTGTCAATGTAAAAATGTTTTACATTGAGGAAATGATTTGTTTTTTTTTAAAGAATGAATTAGCGTTAGTTAGTGGATGGAAAGTTGTTTTTGAAATAATGGAATAACTTTTTCACCTGCTATATACAGGTGAATTATGTGGCTGTAAATGTTTTTATTGTTATAATTTGAATAAAAACTGTCAAAATTGAATACTTTAACTGTAGGAAAAAACAACATAGATAATTTTTATAATAATCAATGATAATATTTTGATGATAGAAGACATATTGAATAAACTATCAATTTAATCTCTAAATCTTATCTTACTTCAATTTTGTTCATAAATTATATAAATATAATAAATAGTCAGTACACAAAATATATCACTCGTATCTATCATCTTTTTAATATAGCAAAGACTAAATAATATATTCTATTTAATTTAACAAAGTTTCATTTTAAGTAACCATAGAGAACATCAATAAATTTGAGTAAGATATTATATTTAAATCAACTTAAATTATCGGCTCCACAACTTTGTTGTCTCTTCCTTATACAAGAATGCAATCATTTGCACATGATATAACAAAAAATAAAGAGCGATATTAAAACAAAGCAACCTAACACTTTGATAATTTTAAAATCCAGGTCACCAAGGGGATGAGAACTATGACGCCTCTTCCAAGGGGTCTGGTGAGCCTTTTTTAGGGATACTTTAAGGTTACTGGGAGAGAGGAGTTTAAGAATTTTTTTATTCTTATCTAGCATACAGTTGTGTGGTCTATCAAGTCTCAATATTATTTGGTGTTCTTTGAAAGAATAATGAACGTTGAGCACTTATTCGTTAAAATCATGTTTTCTTCTTGGCTCTGGTTCTTCGGGAGGCATCCATCTATCCTTGTTCCAATTACGAGTCAGTGTTGGAACTTGGTCTCTATTATGATTAATATATCTTGTTTAGGGGTTTTGATTAGGTTCCTTCGAACAGGGTCTACGGTCTGCACTGGATTTTTGTGTCCATGCTTCCTAGTAGTATGATTGGTCCATCTCCACTTGAGATTGGCCACGTTGACTTTTTCTGCTCCGTTTGAGGGTGGGGTTTTGGTGTTGCTTTGCCGATGTGATGGTGGTGCCAGAAAAAAAGGACGCAATGCAAGAGGATTTGAAGACACCGTCAGTTGTGCCGACTCTTGTAATTTCTTTGTTATGTTCCCCGATGTCGGAGAATTCTTACCTTTGGCACATATAATTAAAAATGCTAAAATGAATTTGTAGCACTAAAAAATTTCCCTTTTCAGCCACACATATTTTACTTGAATGACCTTGCACCACTCCAAAACATTATGATTTTTAATTTTCTTTTATTTTTTTTTATCACTCCATCCATAAGGAAATATAAGAAAAAAGTTTAGTTGAAAAGTTGATGTTCATGGACTATATTTTTAACCACACACATTGACTTTTTAACTACCACTTTTATATATATATATATATATATATATATATATATTTTATGTTTTTGGTAGATAGATGAAATGGCAAAGTCATTATAAACTCACACACATAAGTGATGGTACCGGAGTTTGAACCCAGTCATGGCATCGGGCCTAACAATTTCGACAATTTTCCAGTTGAGCTAGGACTTGTGGACTTATATTAAATTCTGAAGGGTATATTTTTTAGATAAATAAAAAATATTGCTTATAAGAAATTTTTTGGAACTTTGTTTTTATAATTTTAAAAAATAAATAAATAAATAAATAAATAGATAAGAGCCTAATTGTCTAGCATGTGACCTGTATGTGACCAGGCTCTTGTAGTATATTTTTAGAATTCATTATGAAAGTTATACCATGTACACATACACTTATACATTTAACCCAACATACGATATATAATCCTGATTTTATCCCTTTCTCATTTGACTTTACCACTAAAATATATACCAAAACACTTTCGTTAAAATTTTCATAATAGAATTGGTGGTCACATTGTTTTCACCATCTTCCAACTCCATTCCAACATAACACCCATTGCTCTCTCTCTATCTCTCTCTCTCTCATTTGTTTCTTCCTTTTCATTTTCTAGTTCTCATATTTTTTTCCTCTCATTTTACCTCCATATCTTTTAATTTCTATTATTAATCCATTAACTTTGTACATATGCATGTTTTTACATTACAACCATAGGGTTAACAAACTAAATATCCCAAAATGAAATTGATCAATAATTTCTCTTTACACAGCAACATTCTTTTTCTAAATTTATTTTTTTTATTTCAAGAGTAGGGCTGACAACATTCTCTTTTCAACACTCTCTCAAACACTGACTTTTTTATTAGCTTAAATTACGATGGGTCTCAAACTTTGAAATTGGGTTTCATTCAAAATGGTGGGTCATATAATGGTTTCATCCAATAAGAGAATGGGTGTTGAATGAAGTGTTGAAAAGAGAGTGTCCCTAACATTCCTCTAAATTCAATACATTTTGTGTTTGGTTTAAATAAATTATTATCACCTTTCACCATTTCACTAATTGGGGAAAAGAGGTTATAGTTAATTAATTAATTAGAAAAGCTGTCAATTTGTATCAACAAAGAGTTTTAGAGACGGAAAGTGTATTGGGAACAAACACGAGGTGTAAATTTGTGTTTGATTGTTGAAGAAAAAAAAAATGGGTATAGAAAATATTTTATGGGGAATAAGTCCAATGACAAAAGGGTTAAAATTGGATTTTTTTTTTTTTTTTTTTTTTTATAGTTTGTAGTGGTGAAAGTATAAATGCAGGGTACATGGTATAATTTTCAGTATTTAAATAAGGCTTTTTTGACCCAGCTCAATAAAACTCGAATCCATAATAAACAGGTAGCCCATTTAGACACTCTAGTCCGTGCAGGAAAAGATCTAACCCTAATATAATAGATAATTAGGGTTTTAAAAGGAACCCTTTCACTTGCCGTTGCTGCTCACTCTCACACTATTGTCTGCCGCTGCTATCCCTAACTCTTTCACAACCCATCACTTCTACGTTTTCTTGCTACTTCCATTCCACCATATGTAGACAAAAAGCTGTCATGAGCCAGCGCCCTTGGTATGTTTAACTACACACAGATATGCCTTAGATCTAATTCCACTTTCCTCTAGTTTTTTTTTTTTTGCATGTGTTCATTTTATTTTGTAATCCATGTTCTTTTAATTTCTGCTAAACTTGTTGCAGATCAGATGTTATTCCTTGACAATGATTTTTATTTTTCTATCGACATCGAGTGTGATTTCTTTGATTAAAAAAGTGAATGTCGGACCAAAAGCCAGGCGCTCAATGGGATGGCTTCATAAAAGTGGTACTATAAAATCTACATCAGATAGGATCTCCTCCACTCATTACATAATTTAGTTATTTTAATTTACTACTGTTGTGCCAGTCATTCCTTTAATTGACTATCGTTTTTCTATGCAGTTTGTCTCTACTTGCTGTTTCAAGTCTATAAATTGGGTTATAGAAACTAAGAACTCATGCACTTCCAGTAAAATTGCAGTGATCAACATGAAGGTAAGTTTATATAATTATGTTGCACCGATACTTCAAGTTGAATGTGTGTTAAATTTAACAAAAACACCAATACGATATTGACACATGTGATTACATTCAACTATTTCTTTTCTATTAAATTATCATTATCATTGTCCACGTGTTATTATGGCGTTCAATGATTGTGTCTGTGTCGATACTTTATCGTATGTATAAATTTATGGCAACAAGCTACGTTTTCTTTTCTATACTTGAGAGTACATATAAATATCGTGTGTAGATAACATGTACAATGCCTTAAAAACATTCGTTTCTATCTGTTAGTTAATTTTACCCTTCATGTAGCTGCAAGATTTTAGCCAAAGTCCTTCAGGAGAGACAGAAGTGCAGTTCAGAGTGGCATCACATCAGTTATCAGCTCAATACAACTGCTGTTGTTAGTCTGAAGGTATATAAACATGGATCAATTACATATCTTAACAATAATCAACTATGTTTTGTGTGAAATAAGTTTTCCCTTTGATGGCTTTCACTTCATATAAATTAAACCTCAAAATAAGAGGTTTACCAATTTTAAAGTCTAAACAGTTTCTTTGATAATTTTATTTTCTATTATTTTCTTTCTTTTTTTTTTGGAATGACTTTCACTAAAATAATGTACTGAACAAGTCCTTGTTATTTATTGCTAAACTGCATAACCCTTCCATTATGTAATGCCTTGAGATTATGAATATTGAGTTAATATACCATGTGTAGAGTATATATTTCGACTATGTATCGCCGACACTTCAGTTGTAGGCATGTTTGAGTATCCAACACGTGTCTGTGTCCAAAGATATTTATGTGCTTATGTATTATTCTAAAGTTTAAGCGAATTTTTCATTTTCGTCAACTATAAGATTGTGTCCAATTATTTTAGCTTATTTTATGGTTCTACTCCTTCCAGCTCCAGGATACAAAGACAAGTACCAGGGAAACAGAGTTGAAATTCCAAGTTTCCAGAGATTTACTAGGTTCAATGTTGAAATAGGTACTGCATTTTCTACATTGAGTCTGCATTAGCTTATTTTATCTTTGTCTATTAGATACTCATTTTTTGTTTTTCAACTTGTGTAGTTGATTGTCGTATAGGTTTCTAATACATTCCCTATGTGAAGATTTGTTTCCTACATACATGTTGCCTTCCTTAAAGTTATCTTCTATTGTCAATATATGGTTTTGAGCTAAGCTATCAGCAACAACTTGGTATGTCAATCTTATGTTTCTTCTATTTTCAGATGTTTAGAATGACCAAGAGGATGAAGAAAATCCACAAGAGAGAAGAAAGTCTACTTGGTGGGATGTTATGTCAAAGTTCAAAAGGATGGCTCCATAATAACGGCACATAAAAATTTAAGTTCGATTTTATGTTTAGGGTGAAATCATCAAATTCTCATATTGACGTTCAAGATTTTGATATTTATTAATATTGTTTGTGTCTCAAATTATCTTTTACATGGTTTCCGATTCATTTTATGAATTCAAATTATGCCGCTGATTTTTTTTTTCCTTTCCTTAGGCTTGTAAATGTCATGTCTGCTAATTAAATGGTGTAAAATCATCATCTCTTATTTCAACCGAAAATACCAATTGCATAAGAGTAATATGAAAGTTTGTTGATGAGAAAGGAAAAGAGAGATATAAATAAAATGGAGTGTTGAATGAATAATATATGAAAAGTAGGGGTGTTCAAATATCATTGTTGTTTGAACAAATTGATATTGTTCCATGATACACTATTGAGTGCAAAATATTTTAAAAAAGCAGTGCAATGCACAGTTGCATAGAAGAATTTGAACAAACCCCCATTTTTTGGAATAAAGATTAGTAGACACCCCTTTATACCACTCTCAAAAATTTCCGTTAACCAAAAATATTGTATGTTGAATCAACTTGAAAAATATGGTCTGCTGACCACATTTTTTTTTTCCAGTTGCGTGACCACTATTTAGAAGTTGTAAAATTTGGCCACGCAACTGGAATGCGCGTGACCACTACTTTTCCACTTAGTTAACCAAATAAATTCTGGAAAAATAGTGGTCACAAAAATGTGGTCACGCATACCATATACATGGTTAACTGAAATTTTCAGAATGGTACAAAGGAGTGTACACATTAAGGGTGTATATCTATCATTGCTTTTTTTTTTTGATATAACAACACTAATAATGTGTGCAACATAGTTAAAAGTCTATTAAATCTTTGACAAAAAAAAATAGTCTATTAAATCTTCATACGCATGACTCCTATTGATATTGTTTGGAGATTACCAACTATTTCTATGGGTCTTTAATCTTCAATAACAATGTTCAAAATTGATTCACTTTGTGTCTCTGAATTTGGTGTTATATTGGTTAAGACAGGGAACTATGGTCCATAAAAATTTAGTAAGTAAAACATGAATGTCAATGTAAAAATACACTGTCAAGGTAAAAATACTTTACATTGATGAAATGATTTTAATTGGTTAAGAGAATTAGGGTTAGATATTTTTTTGAAAGAATGAATTAGGGTTAGAGTTAGTGGTAGGAAAATATTTATGATTTATAATAAAATAATTCTTTAACCTGCGATACACATGTGAATTATGTGGTTGTAAATCCAGTGATCATTATAATTTGAATACAATCTATCAAAATTGAATATTTATCCGTAGGAATAAATAACGTAGATAATTTTTATAATAATCAATGACAATATTTTGATGATAGAAGACATATTGAATAAACTATCAATATAGTCTCTAAATTTTATCTTTCTCGAATTTAGTCCATAAATTCTATAAATATAATAAATAGTCAATACACAGACTATATCAATCATATCCATCATCTTCCTAATAATAAAGACTAAATAATATATTCTACTTAATTTAGCAAAGTTTCAGCTTTAAGTAATCATAGAGTTATATCACTATCCACTCTTGCTTCAATTCAAAACTGATTCTCAATCCTTTTCCTCTAGTTTCATGTTCTGAAGATGTGGTCACTTCACAAGGATTGTAAAGACATTATCTCTAGTTCCTGGAATAAAAATGTTGTTGGAAGTCCCATGTTTATTCTAAGCTCTAAACTTATAAGATTAAAGGACAAGCTTAAGGTGTGGAATAAGGAAGTTTTTGGAAATATTCACAACCTTGTTAGTGAAGCTGAGAAAGATCTTTGTAATATTCAATCTCAAATTCATATTACTGGTCATAGTGATCACCTTATGATGCAAGAAAGACACGCTCAGACCAATGAAGCACTCCTAAAGCAAGAGGTTTTCTGGCAGGAGAAAGCAAGAATTAGATGGCATATGAATGGTGACAGAAATTCTAGTTATTTTCACAGATTTGTTGGTGGTATTCTAGAGGTGGTATGTTATAAATTATACTGTTGCAGGATTTTGGGTGGAAACGTGACTTTTTATACTATATTTCCACTGGTGGATG
>Ga0315913_1002845_pt1 | contig 20582 bp, 5 predicted proteins | sample MpolsnodulesMG_FD_207736 | JGI IMG/M metagenome (GOLD analysis project Ga0315913, IMG submission 207736) | Medicago polymorpha root nodule microbial communities from Los Angeles, California, United States - small nodules | ecosystem: Host-associated > Plants > Roots > Nodule | place: USA... | reverse complement strand
AAGGTAATGTTTGTGTACATGATGAAGATGATGGAAGATTTAAGGTTTTCATAATCAAGGGCGGAGCTAGCTACGCCTACAGGTGAGGGTGTGCACCTGCACACCTTGGATTTTCGTAAATTACATGTAACACCATAGGTATTTTGCACTCTGCACACCCTGGCTTTTCATCTTTGCACCTTGTAGCACTCTTACCACTCATCATCACATTTTTATTAAAATTAAAATTAAAATTTATAATTGAAGGAATCAGACCAGTGTTTTGTAGTTGGAGTAGCTTGCTAAAATTATAGGAGTCTCAAATTATAGTTCTTCCTTTTTATTTTTATTATTTGACGTTTAAAATTATAGTTCTTCCCAATAAGCTAGCGCAATATTATTGTATAACCTGGGAAATATATTATATATAAACATAACTTTAGTTATAGTGTCTAATGATTTATTTGATGTTTTTAAATTTAAATAATACCCTGGCATTGCTTATGCTTGAAATTATATAATTTTTTTTATACCAAATAATTTTTTTTCTCAACAAAAGTTAAATTGATATAATTTAAATTTATGAAAGAATTTATATAAAATAAAAATAGGATAATGATATTTGAATACCATTATTTTTGGAACACTTATTTAATTGATCTGTTTCTCTCTTTTCACATCACACACATATATCAAATTAGTGTATTATTTTTCATACTAATATATTAACCATATAACTCATTTGAAACATGAAATTACACACATGAGACTATTAGGTATATGATATATTCTAAATGTTAAGTACGAAAAATCATTTTTATAGCGGCCTAAAATTAAACTTTATGATGCTAGGACGCGAGTTCGAACCCACGAAATAATAATAATAATAATTAATTAAAATTAAATATCCCGCACCCCCTGACCGAGGGTCCTGATCCGCCACTGTTCATAATTGTGTATATTAGTGTTGTGTGAAAACCCTCGATCCATCTATAACTATTTTTTTTCACTGAAGCATGAGTACTCCAAAATTCATGTTACTGTTTTCATTGTTTCGATATCTTAATTTTTTTCTTGAAAATTCTGTATTTGTACACGTATTGGTACCAATATTGTACCCATATTCATGCAAAGCAGATTTTGCCTCATAGTCTTTTTATGTTGTTATTAATTAACTTACAAAGTATATAAAGAGCACAATCATAAAACTCAATGAATGGAGAATGCATGTTGTAAAACAACAATTAAATTGACTTCTCATTTTATGAGAGATATTTTTACGATCATATACAACCATCTGGAGTGAAGAACACCTATTTTAACGATCTTAACTTAGTATGTGTGTTATTCTTTACTCCTTTAACAACTTCCCCTACCTGCATGATTTTGAATTCCTAAAGCCTTTTAGAAATGAGGATTGGTATATTATTTCGATGATTATGTACACTGTGTTTTAGTATCTCTCAATCTAGTGGATGAGAATTAGTATTAGTAGAAAGTTGGTGTAATTCTGCAAAGGCTAAGGTAAAGTAAATCTCACTAGTTGCAGTACCGAGAAGTTGCGAGACAGATAACCAGGTTGTGAGTGTGTTTGGATGAGGTAATTGAGAATTTTAAAAAATTTAGAATTCTAGGCAATTCAAATAGTGTGTTTGGAATCAAGATAAATTTCTTCGCACATTATCTTTTTTTTTTAAGGATTGTCTCTACCAAACGAGGAATTTTCACACGCTTTGTACAATATCTCATATCATTGCTTCTTTTTTTTTTGCGCTTATTGAGTGACTTATAATAGCATTAGCATTTTTTTTGTATAGAGAAAGCTTCCGAGCACTTATGTGAATAGAAACGTGATACAATTCTGTGATGGGAACCCGAATTGCAGAAGTATAAAATGGAAGAAAACAGATCAATAATGAAAAACAAATAATGTATTATTTCTGAAAATAAAAGGAAAATACAGTAGAATTAAAAACGTCTACAGAGCTAAGCTTCTTCAGTGAACCAATATTTTCTATTCCTATTTCCTAACAAAGAGTTGCTTACACAATTCATTCTCCACTACTCTCCTATGACTCTCAGTCACATGAAATTCACATTGTGTCTTTCTCTACTTCTCTCAGCATGAACTCTCCATACTATAGATCCGGCAAATTGATGTGCTAAATGCTCTTTATAAGGTTCATTCTTAGAGTATTTCATTACATACAATTATATATTCCCACAAATTTATTTAGTATAGCTGTGATCAGTTATCCTCGATACTTCCAAATGGATGACGTACTGTATCCCTTGTGTATCCTGCACCGATACCTGCCCGATACTTTCCGATATGTATCAGGAGAGTATCCGATAAATATCTTGCACCAATACCTGCCCCGATACTTCCCAATTAATGTTAACTAAAATAACTTAACTCTTGAGTATTTGATGTGTTCTTTTTTGGATATAATGCTTCTTTTTTGGATCGATATAATATATCACTAACAATGTTCCTTTTGGATATAGTATAACACTGATGATGCTCTTTTTGAGATATATCGTGTATGTAATTGACTAATCATCAATCTCGTAATTGCCAATATTATTTATATTTATGTTGATGTGCTACGAGCCTATGATTGGTTTTTTTTTGTTTGTTAATATATTTGCATATTAAAAAAATGGTTATAATTATATTGTACATTTAATTATATAATTTTTTTTATTAACGTATCACAGCCGTATCGTATCTTGATTTTTGAAATTTTTCCGTATCGGCGTATCGTATCTCGTATCCGGGCTTCACAGGCTTGTAATTGGGTTTGGTTCCAAAACATTGCAACCAAAACCCAAATTTTAACTTTGTGATAATATCTCAAAGACATGGCTTGTTTATGAGGCATTGAATAATCCAATCGCAGGATAAAGTACCAAAGTTATTCAAGATGAATAGTAATTTCAAGTACTATATCGGCTTCAGAATAGGCATAAACAATATCATGCCTTATAACATACCACAACAATATCAGCCATATATAAGTTTATTTATCAGCTGCAAACAATCCCATATTGACTTAAAATCATCTCAATTGTTCAAACAGTGCCTTTTCCTTTTGCTAAGGGAAAACAAATTAGATTAACACGGTTAGACGTGCGCCACATTGTCTGTTCATATCACCTCAGCCAAATCAAAGCTGATTCCTCAATTCAAATCACATTACTTTTCAAAGACCTATGAGCTCAATTTTGCAGCATTTTTTAGGAAGTTTGCATCGGCATTCTTTTAAGATATCCTCATTTAGATAAGGAGAGCCATTTGAGATGCCTTGATAAGGAATTAGCAACTCTACAGAAAGCCAATTTTTATACTAACCCAAAATTTTTTTAACATCATTTGAGGGGGAGGGTCAAGTATTTGGTTCACATCATATCGAAAGGGGGAGGATCAAGTTCCACATCCTTTGGCCAACAACTTTTTTTAACTAAAACCCAGAAATTTTATCTCAAGTATTTTTTGTACTCACTCTCTTGCTAACTCGAGATGATCTTTGATCTTTCATGTTTCAAATGAATAGAACCCCATTCCATTCAGCTTTTAGATTCACACAACACATCAGGCCAACATTCAAGCACACGAAAGAAACCAAGAAAAAACCATGCTCCACATATAAAATCATATCAAAACTTAATGAGGCAATGGTCTAATATTTTGGTATTAGCATCTTGACATTTGACAATAAAAACTCTGCTAAAGTCCCAACAAACCTAAACTACTCAATTTTGCATTTTAAAGTAAAATTGATTAAATAAATAAACTAATAATTGATTCGAACCGTAAATTAAGGAGATTGAAGTTATGAATTTCACACCCGCATCCTTGTTTGACTCAGAGAAAAGTAATGCATGTGATATTGTCACAAATTGGTTGTGCAAATATCATTTCTCTTTTTTTATTGATATCTTTCTCCATGCTTCTATGGTAACTCAGTGAAACTTCCACTATTTTCTGCTCAAAGGTTGGAACTATGTTTTCTATGATTGTTTCAAAGGTTTAATCCATACATGCAAGACACTATGAAACATTTCAGGGAAGTTAATATGTTGTATAAATACAATCATGATTTGAATGAGTTTATATTAAATATTCATCTAAACAAAATTTGATACATTATTAGACCATACAAACTCTAACCTCATGTAGGAGGCTCGTGATTCATTCATAAAATAAGTGAAGATATTCATTAAGAAATCAATTATAAGTTTGAATTTTTATGAAAATGTAAGCAAGTCTTATACAGGAAATAATCCGCATTCTTTATATATGATTTGTGCTTCATTCTCCACAATTTTGTTTTGGAATCTTATTTCATCAAATTGGTTTGAGATTCTCACATGCTCATATTTGAACATTATTAAACAATACATATACTCTAACCTCATGAAGGATGCACAGAAATACTTTTTTTGCCTATACAATAAATTCAAAATAAAAAACACCCCAATGGCTGGTTTCACAATTTGAACATCCTCCCAATTTTTTTTTACTACTTACTTTTTCCTTTTTTCTATTTTTGCTAAAAACGGTACACAAGACTGCAAGCATCTCTTCATATTTCTGCAATCACAACAAACCCTGTAATTTTGGCACCACTCAAGCAGTTGTAGAGAGGGATACAATTTGTAATTGTTTCACCTAACCACAACTTTTGACATCTTCTAACATGGACTCTAACCAAATTTGTGAGTATAAATAAGAACAAAAAAAATCAAAACATATAGAAAGCTTTGCAGAAAAATATAATCAAAGAGAAAAAGAATGTAGAGTTTTGGGAGAGACCTGTTGTTTTTGTTCCAATATTTCACAATCCTCCATAGCCACACACCATCTTCTTCATGCAATTAACTTTGGGTGAACCGATCCTCACAATGCACAATCTTAGGACAATGAGTGGAGAATTCATGCTGTAAAACAACAGTTAAATTGACTTTTCATTTTATAAGATAAATATTTTAAATCATTAAAACTAACAAAATCAAGTAGTCGTCGTACCAACAATTATCGAAGAAAGCTAACATGGTTAGATGGATGTATCACAAGATGAAAGGGAGCTTCAAAAGATTTATCCCAAGCCATTATATTAGAAGGTATAAGAAGCTTTGTATGATAAACACTTGACTTGGAAGAATTTTTCTAAGAATTTCAAAAGCCAAGAATTGCACCTAGAATAATTAAGTTTCAAATAAAACATCCTCACACAGCCAAGGATCAAATCATTGAATTTCAAGCTAAAGGATATGCTCGGGTCTCATAAAGCAACTCAAAATGTTACAAAAAGAGTCCTATAAGAAGGTTCATTAGAAGACTCAACAAATCAACTGTCTTTTGTTTACATAAAGAGAAAAAATGACACAAATGAAATCTACTTGTAGAACACATGTAAATCAATTTTAAGGTCATAATAAATAACTATACGGAGTGAAGAACACCTATTTTAACGGTCTTAACTTAGCGCATGTTTGGATTGACTGTGTGATTGTTGAATCACGACGAACCACCCCAATTTCAACAAACACTACACTTTGTAGCATCCACAAAATCACAGTGCCACTATGATTTTGCCAATCTCACCGCTCATCCGAACATACTAATAGTATCTTTGTTCCTCTTTACTCCTTTAACAACTCCCACTAGCTTTATGATTTTGAATTCCTCCGTTTAGAAGTGAGGTCTAGCTATATTCTTCAATAATAGTTGAGAGAGTTTACTGTGATTCTGCAATGGCCAAGGTGTAGTGTGGATAAGTTGTGTGAGACAAAGATATTGAGGTTGTATTAGCTTGGAGAGTTTGAGGGTAAAACAATACAATATATTTGAGATTGGATGTCGAAAAGAATTCTACTACTTGTAGAGAATGAATCTAACCAAAATATTATTTGTGTTAATCAAGATAAATGAAGAAACATATTAAATCTTGATCATTGTATTTGTTTGTTATTAAATCAATAATTATCGTTGACTTCGCCATGACGGTTCAAATTTTTAAGATCACCATCTGATCTAGTGTTCAGTCATTCTTAACTTGGTCTGTAATTTGTATTGTGCATTTGGTCTAGACTCTACTTCATTCCTAGATTTTTATTATCTAATAAGTCATAGAGTTTGATTCAGATCCACTAACCGTAAAAATAGTTTAATTCAGAGTTTATAACCGTCATTTTTAAAATAACCGTCAAATACTCAATTTTTATTGAACGTCAATGTAAACTAATTTATATTGACAACACATGTTTTCTTTTCTCCAAGTCTTATGCATTAAGAATCAATTATAGGTTTGAGCTTTCATGTAAAAAGTATGCAAACCTTCAAAAAGTAAAACGTCCCTATATTCTTTCATATATAATTTGTGTTTCATTATCCCCAATTTTGTTTTGGAACCTTAATTCATCAAATTGATTTGAGACTCTCACATGCATTTTTGTCAAGAGTACTTGCTAAGCAATATAGCAATTGGAATCAAACAATATGCATTGTCGAAGTTAAGAAACTTGTCAATCCACTTTAAGTAATTGTTGCAAGATAGCACCCTTCATAGCATGTGTTTGGTTATGTAGTATAACTATTGATTTTTAATGATTTAATTTTGTGAAATTGATATTAGTTAAAAGTAAGTGAAATGTAAAATGATACATGTCTTGATACATATATGTGAAAGTGACTACAATAATAAATTTGAGAGTGAAAATTACATTCTGGTTGAAAGTTACGAATTTTAGAATTAATTTATACTCAATTCTTGAAAATTCTACCAAGAAACATCCAAACGTGTTAAAATCAATTCCAGACCTTTATAATTAATTTTGACTACTCCAAAAATAAGATCAAACCTATACATAATCTTATATAGCAGAAACCACAGGGATAATTAGTTTATTAATATTTTCTAACAAATATTCTCCACGTTTTGCCAAACTTAACAGCTATAACTATCTTAGCCAACTAATTAACTAGATTTATAACAAACTAATTGCTGAAGTTAAAAGTTCAACTAAAAAAACTTAACAAGAATCGACAGCAAAATGTGAGAAATACAGAAGCTAATACCAACCAAACAGAGCAAAAATATGTTTCAATAATTTTATAATTATAGGATGATATTGATATCATTAAGGCTTAGATGAACTAACAAAACTCATAATTAGCCACTATTTCAATCTACCAGAAAGAGTCCATTTTAATCACTAGATGCAAGATAATATGAAGTGTTTCAGCAAAGTTTCTATGTTGAATAAATACAATCATCATTTAAACAAAGTTTGGTACACTATTAAACCATACAAACTCTAACCTAATGAAGGTATTCAAATCAAAATTAACTTTCATACGGCTGTTTTCACAATTTGAACATCTCCCAATTTTTCTTTCTTACTTACTTTTTCCTTTTTTCCATTTTTTGCTAAAAAAACACTACATAGGGACTTAAGCATCTCTGTATTTTTCTGCAATCACAACAAACCCTGCAATTTTGGAGCCACTCGACAGTCCTACAAGTGTTAGAGAAGGGTACAGTTTGTTTTTTTAACATAACATAACACAAGTTTTAACCAAATTTGTGAGTATAAATATGAACAAAAAACCATAACAGAGAGCAAGCTTTGTAGAAAAAAAAATGGGAGAGGCCTATTTTTTATGTTCTCCTTTTTTCACAATCCCTCCTAGAGCCAAACCATTTTATTCCTCATCTTCTTCATACAACTAACTTTTCATAAAAGTTGGATTTAATCACCAACTGTGTTAGGTCCAGCAAAAGAGCTAAACTCTCACAATACACGAACTAAAAATTTAATTTATGTCTAAGAGATACTCATGTTTAATATTTGACATATCTCGAATAAGATTATTCATGAAACAAATGTTATAGAAAACCAATTTTTTGTTATGTTTAGTCCCTATCTCAAACACAAACCTTTTTGAAGTTATCTTTAACACAAACTTAAATCTTCAAAAAGATAATCCTGCCTATCTTTTTTTCAAAACCATTTTTTAGTCTGGTCATTATAAAACTTTAATAATCCTGCCTATCTTAGTTTTGCTATACATTGGTCATTCTAGGTCTAGGTAAAAGGAGTGGGTTGTGTTTGGCCTCTTTTTTTATAATGATTAATGTTCTACTCCCTCCGTTCTTATATATAAGCATTAATTTGACTAAAAACTTATCCTTAAATATAAGTCATTTTTAAAATTACTAGATACATTTATTGTTTTTTTTTATAAAATAAACCCATAATTAATACCACTAGGTGCTTTAGAATAGGAAAAGTCAAAATTTACTATGCATACATGCAAAGGCTATTTTCGGTATATTTATTTATACATAAAGGATCATGTTAACTTGTGCCCTAAAGACACATGTTAAGCAACCAAAAAATAGAAATATTCTCTTAAGATTTATGCATTCAATTAATTAAAAGTTAAAAAATTAAATTCAATGCACATATTTTCAACAAAAAGTTTCTTCATTTGACTCATTAACTTGTGCCTTGAGGGCACAAGTTAACATTTCCCATGCATAAAACATACTCCCTCCGATCACATTCATAAGCAAAAAACAACTTTTTAGGTTCATTGAATAACTAATGTATCCGGTCATAGTTATAGGTCAGATACATTAATTATTCAATGTACCTAAAAAGTTGTTTTTTCCTTATAAATGTGACCAAAAATATATGTTGACTACACTTCCAACTTTTTTTTTATAGAGTGAAAAGGCATTTTATTTTATTTTTGGGTACATAGTGAAAAGGCAATATGTATTTATATTAAAGGAGAGAGGAAGTAGTTAGATTAATTTGTCTGGTTTAAAGTCAGACCTCCAACTCCTTATCATTTAATTTAATCTAGTTGACCAACAAAATCTTTGTTGACTCTTGGTTATCTAATGTAAAAAGTTTTACAAATTAAGGAATGCCTAAAAGATTTATAGTTCTATTGCATTTGTAATTAATTGATGTCATCAAACAGATATAGGTGAAATATAAAGTATAATTTTTTTTTCATCACTTAAAATGCATTTCACAGACTTACTTAAGGGGTGTGTATTTCTTTTTTCTTAATCATATAACCAGAGGAAATATGATACTCTCTCGGGTCTTATATTTAAGTGAAAAAGTTATACTCACTCCTTTATAATGTTTGTTAAATGTATTTTACGAGATGAATTTTTTTTTATATTTTATAGTATTTAAATTTGTTTAACATATGCAATATTATACATATTAAATGAACTTAAAGTAACAATTTTTTATTGAAAAACAACAGTTATTTATTAAAAAGTTACGTATTTAATATAAAATGTATAAATTTCATTACAAACTTATTATTTCTCTTTAAAAAAAAGAAAATACAAACTTATTATTTTGAATTTCTTAACATATGCATGATAGAAAAACCCTATTTGAAGTAAGCCCTATTTTAGTACAAAGTTATATATTTCATATTTTATCTGTTTTTGTTTTAATATAGTTTTACCTTATTGGGTCTTGTTAACCGATGCCCCTAGGGCAATGGTTAAGGAATCTAAAAGCAAAAATTATGTTTTGGAAATATAAACTTTTATTTTTGATCAAGTAATTATTATACTACTTTTTAGTAGAATCTTTCTTCTTAACCCAGACCTCTAGGGCACAATTGAATAACAATTTTTTTTGTCATTCTGAATGTTTTTAAAATTCTTAACGTCAAACCAAAAAACTACATAACTACATAAACAAATGTTAAACAATCTCTCATGACTTGTCAAAAAAAAATCTCTCATGACTCCGGAAGTACTCACGAAAGAGAGAGTATATTCATGGAAAGACATTAGAAATTTACCTTTAGTGGAAACTTTCTAATTGAACTCATTTCGGTTGATTTGGTGATATTGGTTTGGGATCTAGGAGTGTGCGCTACTTTAGCTTATTCAAAAAAAAATTGGACAGATAAATTTAATTTTTTCAGTCCTGCTCGCACAAACTACATTTTCAAGAGGCAACATCTTTTATTTCAGAATAGGTTTTACAACTTCTTAGGGAGAAGGATTTAAGGTAATATTTGTGTAAGATTTAGTGTCGTGCTTTCATTGTTTCCATATCTTAATTTTTTTCTGAAAATCCTGTATTTGTACGTATTGGTACCAATCTTGTATCCGTATTCATGGAAAGCAGATTTTTGCTTCGTAGAGTATCTTATGTTTTCTTTGAAGGAAGAGTCATCTTATGTTGTTATTCGTTAACTTCCAAGTATATAAAGAGCACAATCTTTGAACTCAATGAGTGGAGAATGCATGTTGTAAAACAACAAATTACATTGACTTTTCATTTTATAATACAAATATTTTAAATCATTATCCTTTAGAACTACCAAAATCAAGTTCAACATGGACTCATAAAAAAGGACCCTTAATCTAAAGAACAAGATGATCAAGTAGTTGTATCAACAATTATCAAAGAAAACTAACATGGTTAGATGGATGTAGCACAAGATGGAAAGATTTCAAAAGATTTATCCCAAGCCATTAGAAGGTGTCAGAAGCTTTGTATGATAAAGACTTGGCTTGGAAGAATTCTCATAAGAATTTCAAGCTTCTAAGCCAAGAGTTGTCAGTAGAATAATCATGTTTCAAGTAAAATATCCTCACACTGCCAAGGATCAAATCCTTGAATTTCAAACTACAAGACGTGCTCAGGTCTCATAAAGCAACTCAAAATGTTACAAAAAGAATTCTCTCAGAAGGTACATCAGAAGAACCAACAAATCAAAGTGTCTTTTGTTGACATAAAAGAGAAAATTACACATGAAATCTACTTGTAGAACAAATGAAAATCACTTTTTATTTTTTTTCAAATGAATTTAAGGATTATCAAAATGAAAATCACTTAAGGATTGTCTCTACCAAATGAATTTTCGCACGCTTTCAATAATCTCTCATATCTTAGCTTCTTTTTTTTTTTTTTTGCACTTACTGAATAATTTCATTGCATTAGCATTTTTTTTTTTCTAGAGCAAGCTTCTGAGCATTAGTGTGAATAGAAACAGGATATTATTTCAATACTTACCTTCTTTTTATCCAAATTTTCCAATTGTATTTGGGCCTCTCATTTCTGGTTATGACATCCACCATACAACTATGTGATGGAAACCTGAGAGGCAGTTACATTTTTCATCCTATGAGTTTCTCACGCTCCCTATTCGGATTCTAAAATCCGAAATGTTTTACCGCATTTTAGAGGATTCTATAGGGTGTTTATGCCATTCAAATTCTATAATCCGAATTGCATAGGGCGAACAAGAAACTCAATAGGGTGGGAAAAGAAGGTGCAAACCCAAAATTACATAAGTAGCAAATGGAAGAAAACACATCAATAATGAAAAACAAATAATGTATTATTTCGGAAAATCAAAGGAAAATACAGTAGAATAAAAAAGTCTACAGAGCTAAGCTCCTTTAGAGAATCAATACTTTCTATCCCTAACAAACTGAATGATTTTACATGACACTTTTTTCCTTCCCCCCATCATTCTTATAACCAAATTTTGCTTACACAATTCATTCTCCACTTCTCTCCTATGACTCTCAAATACATGAATATTCCCATTATGTCCTTTATTTCTCTGAACATGAATTCTCCACACCTCTCTTCCAGGATTCTGTCACCATTGTTCATTTATTAGAGCATTGCATTACATACAATTATATGTTCCCACAAATTTATATAGTGAAGCTGCAACTTAACATATACTGTGTATATCTAAAGGCACAGACAAACATTGGAACAAAACCAAAATTTTAACTGTGACAAATCATGTCATATCTATGGATGGGCATAGCAAAACATTGCTACCAAACCCAAATTTTAACTGTGATATCTGTGTCGTGTTTACAAGAGTTAATCAGATGCATGAACAAACAACCTTTGAAAAGCTCCTCTCTGTGGAAGAACAATCACATAAAGGAACGCATCCTAGGCCTGGTTATAGACTGTGCTCCATCAACATATATGGTTGTTCCTGTCATGTAGCATGACCCATCACTGATTAGATAGATGACTGTAGAAGCAAGATCATTCTTAACATCAAGCCATCTCTCAAGTGGTGCTGCCTCTTTTACCAACTTCTCTGCCCTTTCCCTTCCCACCGATAATGGGAATTCATCTTCCAGGTGAAGGCCTCTTGCAATAGCATTAACTCTGATCTGGTACTTACCTATCTCCATAGCCGATGCCTGAACAAAACAAATTGACAGACTCAACTTATATAACAGATAATAATGTTTGAGTTGAAACTTGAAGATAAGATTAAAGATCACCAGACTTTCTAATATTTCCAAATATGAAAAGCAAGTAAAAGCTTTTTTGAATTGTGCAATAGCTAATTTATACTTAATTAAGCTACAATAATCTATAACAGAGAAACTTGACAGGACATGGCTTGCATATGAGATATTGACTAATCCAACCGCAGGATAAAATTACAAAAGTATGAACAGATGATTAGGAACTTCAAGTACTAGTACTGGCTTCAGAATAGGCATAATTAAGCCCATAAAAAATTATATCATGCCACATCAATATCACAGCCATAGAGTTGTCAGTTAGATGATTATATGATTGGTTGGAAATAACAGTAGTTGGTAATAAGTTAGGGTAGAGATTAATGAATATGTAAAGAAAAGGAGAGTTCAAAATAGAGATAGGTGCTCATTTTGTATAGTAACTGAGATGGTTGCAAGGGAGTTTGCCCTTGAGAAGAGAATTAGCTACCTTACATATCAACCTGTCCCTTTTAAAGATTTATTATTTCATTTGTTTTTCTCAGAATTCATTTTGATCAAATTCTGATTCCTTTTTACCAATACCCCATTAACCCCGGCCGTTATATCAGTTACCCATCATCATCACCCTTCTCATAATTATTATTTTAACACATTCTCTAGCATGTAGTGAAAGCATACAATTTCTTCCCATCTCATGTGCAATCCATGCATGGACAACTCCTAAAAGTATATCTACTTCTAAATTTCTTGTATTAATGTAGAAAACTAGTCCACCAAGATATAATCCAAATGACAAGTATACCCACAACACAAACAATGCAGTAATTGAACTTTCGACCATGAGCCATAAAGTAACCATATAAATGAATCCTTGGGGCTAAATCAGTTCGAAATGTATTTGAAACAAGTTTTTTAATAAAAGTCAGACAAAAAGTTGATCTTTGATAAAAAAAGTCAAAAGAATTTGTAGTGCAAACCAAAAAACTTCACACAAGCACAACATCATATACAAGTTCACCAAGTCATGAAATTCTCTCTTATTCAGAAGGTTTTTTGAGGGAACGGAGCATGATAATAGTAGCAAAAAATAGGTCAAATTTGACAAGACGGTTTTCATATAAATGATTTGACTATATCATAATTTCATCTTTAGAACAAAAAGATAAATTTAAAACAAAAGTTTCTTATAGATGTTCTCTTACCCGAACTAACTGCTGAACTGCAGCCAAGGCTGAGGCATATGCAGCAGCGCCTGGATAAAGGCCTCTTTCTGAACCCATTATCGACGTTATAAATACAATGGACCCTCCCTTGTTGAAGTTCCTCATCCTTTGGCCAACAGCCTTTAACAAAAACCATGCAGCCATAAAATTTATCTTAACTATTTTTTTGTACTCACTCTCTGCTAACTCGAGATGATCTTGGATCTTTCCTGTTTCAGATGAATAGAATCCCAATTTGTTCAGCTCATAGATTCACACAAACAGAGTGGGGCAATTCTCAAGCAGATCAAAGAAACCAACGAAAACAAGAAAATAGTCTTTAAATGGTCTAATATTTTGAAATTAGTCTCTTGATAATGAAAACTGAGCTAAAGTTGCATTTTATTCATCAAAACGGTCCTGCTGGTGCATACATTAGTTAAACTAGCCTCATAATTCCTAACATCTTTACAGGACATAGAGCATTTGGTTCAGCATATGCTATACAAGGTTTTCAACTAAATTGATTTGAATAAAATTGAATTTAAAATCTGATCAAAGATTATTTCAGTTATGGTTCGAACTCAGATACTCCTGATCGATTCGACCTTCATTGAAGCTCATTAACTACTTGAATCTAAGCACTTGGTTAAAAGAAAGTTTGATCTAAAACTTAGTAACAACCTAATGCAAAAACTAAATTGCATCTCATTATAGTCAAAATATGAAAACAATATCAATTTTGATTCAATGAAAGTAACCAACCTCTATTTTTTGCCAAAATCATGTTAGAGTGTATTGAAAGTGATTTTGAAGGGTTACACAAATCCAAACAAGTCATATTTATCACAAACTTGATAGGTTGAGTTTTCCCAAGCAGAACCACTTTTGTCTTTAAACTTCACTTTAACTCAGACGATAAAACTTCACTGTCACCACCAAACTTAGGCCCCATTTGAATAAACAGCTTAATTTTCAGCTTATAGCATAATTGCTTATCATATAAGCTCTTATGAATTAGCCATTTCTATTACACAAGATAGAATAAAGTCAAATTATTTTCGTATAAACTAAAAGCTTTTTCATAAGCTATCTTGGAAAACTTATGGCAATAGGCTGAAAACCATTATGAACAATCTCACAAATACTTATGCTAGTAGAAAAAAACAGACCCTTAAACTACTCAATCTTGCACTTTAGAGTTAAAAAACACCTAAACATAGGCCCTGTTTGAATAGATTAATTTGCAGATTATAAATAAGCACTTAACATATAAACTCTTATGAGTAAGTCATTTTTATTACACAAGATAAAATCAAGTCAAATTATTTCCGTATAAACTACAAGCTTTTCCATAAGCTATCTTGGATAACTTATAACTTAACTTAATAACTGAATTTAACAAAATCAAATAAAAGAACTGTATTGAATTTACCTTCATAAGAATAACAATTAACAAAAGCATCCAATTTCCCCAAAATCTTACAAGCTTTATCAACAGCAACATGATAAACAGATTCATTTTCATTCTCCATATCCAATTCAACCACTTCCACAACAGAATCAGTAACTGAATCCGTTATTTTTCGTGCAATACTTCGTAAGCTACTTGCCTCTCCCATCAAAACCACCCTAAAAATACACAAAAATTAAAAAAAGATGAAAAAAATCGAAAAAAAGATGAATGCGATTGAAGAGTTTTGGATTTCACACCTGCATCCTTGTTTGGCTAAATTGAAAGCAATGCCATGAGAAACATCGTCGCCATTTGAGGTGAGTAATACTCTCTTTGTTGGATTCGTCATTTTTCGTGAATTCGTTTCAATGCTGATTGGAGTAATAATAGTTGAACGTTCTTCGTGAAACGCGCTTCTTTTTATAAGTGATTATTATAATGTGTATTTGTGAAACGCGTTCTTGTTTGGCTACAACAAACTTTTATTGTTTGGTATGTTTGGCTAGAACATGGATAGTTGACGACAATCTAAAGGCATGTCGCATGAGAAAGTGGCGACTCAAAGGCAGTCGTCTAGTTGATTTTATCTACCAAAGTTGAATTTAAGCTTGTCCTAAGAAAGACTTATGTCAATGATTTTTTGCTAAAAATAGAGCATTGTTTTGTCCCATCTAATGTTTGTACATCGGCGTACTAACTCACAACTTCTAAGTTAATAGCGTAAAACGGCAAAAGACTTACAGATAGATGTTGAAGTTTAAATCATTTATTGAATCTGTGATTGACTAAGTTGATTTCAATATATACCTAACGAGTACCGTAACAAGATGCAAAATCAAATAACGCCGTACAAAATGATGAAGCAACGTAACACCACACTCAGAGGACAAAATCAGAAAAAAGACAAAAGAAAACTTATTTAGATTGAACGAAAGGTTAAAACAAGATGCATGAGGGCATTATAGGTCAAAAAAATACTTAAAACCACTCCTCTTAGATAAGTGAAAGAAAAAGAGAACTTAAAGAAAAGTTGGAGTTTCTCTCACTAAAAAGTTAGGGTCGGCTAGGTTTTTTCTGGCCATTATACCTATTGTGATGTGATATGACTTGTCTATTATAAAATTGAATTTAAACATTTATCAAAAATAGGGTAAACTCGAAATAAAAACTTTCGAATTAAAGAGTAATTTTTTTTTTCTGAAATATTTTGAATTAAAGAATAATGAATTGTGATCGATGTACATAATATTAATTAAAGATTAAAGAGTGCAATTTTTTTTTGTGAAGGAAGATTATAGAGTACAATTAAAAAATGCATTAAAAATTAAAATCGACATTTATTATAGGACAAACTATTTTTTTCAAATGTGACTTATTTTGGGATGGAAGGAGTATGTACGATTGATATTTATATACATGGCTCATATCCTACTGGCCAAACACTACGACCAACAAAATCTAGCCCTATTTGTCATTATTTGGCTAAACTCGCGGATAGTGCTTGTGCCTATTGTTGGGTGTACATGGCGTTTACTTTTGACCTCACTTCCTCATTTTTTACGACTTTCTTGTTTTTGCGATCTAGGTGTCTTTCCACGCTCTTTTTTTGTCAAATAGTCTAGTGATTGAAGCTTACACATTTTAAATCTAGAGAAGTGAAGTGTCCGGTGTTCGAACCCCGACCCATGCATATATTATGTAAAGTCTCTACCAGTTGAGTTAAGTTCACGAGACGTGTCTTTCCACACTCTAATCATGTATTTGAAAAAATGGTTGTTTTTTTGTTTGTGGAGTTAAAACATGTAACACGGGTCATTGAGGTTGAATAATCACTTCCACATGCTTTTGACTAATTCTGATACCCTAATGATATTCATAAGACTTTTTAATTTGAAACCGTGAAAGACTTGTCTCACTCGTATTTGGTTGTCCTTAGTTTAACTAGTCCCCATTATCTAGACATCAATTACTCTTAATTCGGTTGTTGGCCACTTTTGGTTAAAGACAAAGAACATTTTTAGGTGTAAACATGGTGTTTGGCTCCTAGTAGACGTCTCAATGTATCCCCACAACGTCTCAATGTATCCCCACAATTTAGATCCTCTATCAAAATAAATTGCTCAAAGAATTAAACTAAGTTTATTTTATGGTGAGAATCATGTTACCCAGCATCTTAACACCATATTAGTTGATTTGTCTATCCTTATTAGTACTCTAAGAGTGCGTTTGATATGCAAAATAGTACATTTTAGACAAAACAGTACAAGATAGAACAGCGCACACAAGGCAGAACAACACAAGTCAATTTTTTATGATATTGAATATTTTTTGGTCTTATACGATTTTTGATGGAAAAAAATGTTATTTTGGTATTTTAGACAACTTGTGCGCGAGACATAAAGTTGTGTTGTGGTTTGGTGAGGGACGAAAATTTCTGTTTTTATCTTGTCTCTTGCCTCCAGTTTGTTTTGTCCCTGAAACAGTTATACAAATCAAACACTTTGCAACTTGAATTGTCAATTGTAAAATAGATGACTTTACTTGTTAGCAAATAGTCGTTTTAACTTTCTTTGTTTAGCTCGTTTATCTCTTAATTTTCTCTTTTGTATTTATGTAAACAAGTTATTCATGAATTTTTAAAGGTTAGGCTAAGATTTAGGCTTTGTTTGGCTTAGCTTTTATTTGCCTTCTCTTCTCCTTAAAAATATGGATAGGAAATTAGGAATGATATTGATAGAAGCTAATTAGAGAAAGAATTGATTATTTATAACTTTGCTTTCTGTTAGGTAGTTAGTTTTCTGTTACTCTTCGATTTTGTGGAATAAGATCATGACTAGATGCCCTGATCCGTAGTATAACATTTGTACTATGGTTTGGCTACAACATGGATAGTTAACAATTTTAAGGTAGGTCGTATGAGAAAGTAACTCAAGGCAGCCTAATCGCTTCTATATACCAAAATTGAATTCAAACATGTACTAAGAAAGACTTAGGCCAATGATTTGGCTAGAAATACATGATGGAACATTATGATTTTGTTTTGTTACGTGTAGCCAACCTGCCAACCATACCTACTTTGATATGACTTGTCTGTTTTTTCTTTTCCTTTTGTCTTTTAGGTTTTTTCTGTTGGAGTTCTATCAAGATAATTTTATTAATGGGGCAACACTTAATATTCATACTTCTATCAAAAATTTGAAAATTGTTTCACTGAAATTTAATCCTTTCCCATAGATTCAATCCATTTTGGTGTATAATAACAAACCAATTTGGTTTAAGTGGTGTTAATAAGCTTCACTAAATAACAAATTATTCATGAGAACTTGATTTTGATTCATAGATGAAACAATTTTTTTTTATTTATCTTTTAATTGAACTTTGGATTGTCATGACTCCTTTTCCCTTATACCGAAGGGTTAACACAAAACAAGTAACCCACGTTGGTAAAAGTATAATAATTAAATTAGCCATGTAGTTTTATAGCAGACGATTTGATTGATTGACCAAAATGATTATAGAGACGGATGAGTGATCTTTATCCTTTTTGTGTGAAACAACTACTTGTAATTGCTCCTAAAAAAAAAACTACATGCAATTCTTACCATGTACTATGGTGATCATGTCCATGTAAAAGTCTTTGCAGCCAAGATAAAATTTAAAACAGCAGATAAACAACCATAAATGTTATTCCAACATTAACTTGGGAGACAAAAATAACCAAATTAAACTATTTAGCATGATGTTAAATAGGTTAAACATCCACAAATTGTACTTGATTGGAACGTGACTCTCATATCATGTTACAATATAGATGTTTTTTGTTCTTCTTATTTTTCACTAGCAATGATGAAGCGGCCCTCGGTCATTTGATATTGTACTTGATCTATACATCGCGTTGCTTATGAACAACCTAACATTGACATTATTATGTTTTTGATTCATGTCATAGAAGTTCAACGTAAGTTTTACATCTGTTGTCCACTTTCTAACACAACACTCACTCTGCTTTTATCGGGATGGCTATGCATTGCAAGGTTAACACAGTCAAAATTTTATTGTAAAATGATCGAATTGCTTATACCATAGAGCAGGCCCATCCTAGAAAATAGATGACTAACAGAAACTAACTAACTTCTAACTCTAGCCACCTAACTCAAAGCTGTTTTTTAACCGGCTAATTCTAACTCTATTTAGCTTCTATCATTCCTAACCCCTCTGTGAGAGAAATTAACACAGCCAAATACAGAAATGCTAAACTGAAAGTATTTCAGCACTAAGCCAAAATACTATGAAAGCTAATGCCCATCAAAGTACATATGTAATGATGTAAATGCATCAATCTTTAACTTCAAGATCAAGTACCAATTTATTGACACAAGCTAAGGTTTTTAAATACGGGTCCGTTACTGCGAAAACGGCCGCGACAAAAAGGTATAGGTGGTCACCGATACCATTTTTACCTATTTTCAGGGTGAGATGAAAAATCACACCGAGATGTCCGTTACGACCGTGACAAAAAGCTAATACAACCGTAAAACTCCGTTATGAATTCGACACACCATTACAGAAGCGAAAAACACAACACCTTTCATAAGGAAAAATAAATAATGAGCGACTACGATGAGTCAATAGTATCTCATATTTCTTTCATCGTCTATTTTCGTGTTGTATAGTGTTGTAATTATTATATTTATTTTAACCATTTTAAAGTATATAAAATAATAATTCAATCTAAGTTATTATACATTATATGATAGAATAAATGATTTAAAAATATTTATGCATTGTTGTGATTAATTCACACCGCGGCGACCGCAATCTGTAACGCAACATCCATAACAGCCGAAATCGCGACAGCCTTAACGCGACTGCGATCGAAACCGCGACCGTTATTTAAAACCTTGGACACAAGTATAGAACAAGCTTTCTTCACATCGCTTTATTTACTTATTTATGTTTGTTAGGAGACAAAGATTGCTTGATGGAGTGCCTTTCCATGATGTGACAAACCTTCTCCATCACAGGAAGGAAAGATTATTCCCATTTGCCAAAGCTAAAAGTAACATTTTTCCCTTTTTACTTTTGTTCCAGTCATGAGTCATATAAGTCACCAAAAAATGGAAATCAGTTAGTATTATCTATCTATTAATACAAGAGTTTGGTTGAAGAAAAAAAAAATCAATTTTATTATATCGTTTTAGATGTTAACTGTACCTTAATTAGTTAAAAAACTGTCCTTCATAACAATTAATTTTGATCAATATAAGGCAGAATTTTTTTATATTTAAAAATGATGAATACTTTTATTAAGATTTTAAAAATAAAAGAAAGGAGATTCAAAGGAAAAGAAGGTATGTAATTATAATAAAATAATTCATGTGACCAACTTAAGCAAGCAAATACAAAAAATGATATCTTATCTCACAAAGCAAAGCATATCTCAAGGATATTTCTTCATGGACACAACTTCCTTCAATTCACAATCACCAACATCCACTCCTTTTTATCAACATCACATCCATGGAGAAAATGGTTGATATATGCTTTGCTTCAATACAAAATGCGATTTTAGTGCTTCTTGCTTTAACTATATTCCAAGGTGAGCCTAGCTACCCATTTGATTGTTATAATTCAATTACATTAGTCCTTTTT
>Ga0315913_1002844_pt1 | contig 20586 bp, 14 predicted proteins | sample MpolsnodulesMG_FD_207736 | JGI IMG/M metagenome (GOLD analysis project Ga0315913, IMG submission 207736) | Medicago polymorpha root nodule microbial communities from Los Angeles, California, United States - small nodules | ecosystem: Host-associated > Plants > Roots > Nodule | place: USA... | reverse complement strand
CTGCACAGCTTTTAACTTTTCTTGACCAATGAATACTGAAAAAATCTCAACAGCAGTAGATGACCATGGTTTATTTTTATGAGAGCGAAGACACCTAACAAGCATTTCAAACAAAAGAAAATAATATTAATTTCATATTCAAACAGCTTATTAATTCACAGACCTTAGACAATCACATCATGTTATTATAAATTATAATTCCTATGAAATCAAGTTCAAGAATCCATGTACAGTCAAATAAAACAAATGAACAAACCACTCAACTACAAGACCACAAAATCAATCAAAAGTGAGATTGATTTCATTTCAAAAGTCAACCCACAGAGCAGTTATTTGTTCATTAAAAAAAAAATTAAAACTAAAACTTGTAAAAAGAGTAGCTCTACACTTAAAACACTATAAACTCAGCAGAGTAGTTCCACACCCGATGCAAGTTAAACCAACCCGCAGTCCTTGGTCAAGATAGCAGGCTATACAAACCGATCAGTCAACATAAATTAACTAACAACTTATTCCATTACAAAAGCTCAAAAAGGCACAAGGTGAGAGATCATGGTAAAAACATTGATGGCCAAAAATATTAACCCAGCAGTCAGTGGCTAAGTACAACCCCAAAATCAACTAGTAAAATGAGTATGAGCAAAAAGATCAAAGAGTTGTAGCAGGTGTTGTATTATGGCTACTAATATTGGTGATTTGGTATTATCAGGGAGGAGGGGACTAGGGAAGGATTATAACTATGGCATGAAGACATTATATTGGCTCAACCTGAAAGATTTCTAGAAAAAATTAAAATGATAAATCAATAATGAACTAATGAAATGTACTCTTTTGATTTTCTAATTCTTCAAAGAATTATAGGGTCTTGTGTGCATTTTTTGCTTCACCGGATTTTCAAAACTTCAGTTTTTTGTGGCCTTTATCACAATTCTGCATTATTTTCTTGAAAATGAAATAGAATCGCACTGCTAAAATATTGGTAGTTTCAAAGGTGAGTAGACACTAACTAGATAATGTGCTAACAAAGCTGTTTCAAACGATAAAGTGACAGGAAACAATCAAATACTTTGTACATGCAATGGGAATATCGATTTGTTCACTGTTATAAAATTTTCAGTCTTCTAAATGTTGGTAAATGAGTATATTGTGTTATGTTATGTTTCTTTTCAGTTTCCTAAATGTTGGCAAACAATAAAACCCTATTGTGTTTATATCAGCAGTTCAATGGGGATATTGTGTTTATTTCAGCAGCTTGTGATTGTGTGATTACAACCTATCGTGTGCTTATCCCTATTGTTACGATCTTAGTGTGTATTGCCTTGAAAATGTTCTTTTTGTTACTTGTGCATTTATATAATTTGTCATATAAATTATGATAGATTGATATTTATGAAATATAGAGCATCCAAGAAATTTCACACATAAATATACACAAGCTACATACCACGAGCAGGGGTTAGGGCTGGATGACAACACATCACCAGACTCATCAACAGGAGACTCGCCATCATCAGCAGCAGAAGACTAAAATGAAAAAAAAAGAAACTCGTATTAGCTCCAAGGAGAAGATAGAAAAGTGAATAAGAAACGAAAGATAACAAAAAAGAAGCAATAAAACTGAAGAACAAAAAAAAGTATAATCCTCGTCATCTCCATCAGTATCGTCATCAACAAGAGATTCACCATCATCATCAGCAGACTATAGTGAAAAAGAAGAAAAAAAAAGAAACTCGTATTAGCTCCAAGGAGAAGATAGAAAAGTGAATAAGAAACGAAAGATAACAATAAGATTGAAGAACAAAAAAGTATAAACCCCGTCCTCTCCATCAGTATCCATCTCTTCAATCTCTTGTTCCGGATTTCCTCCCTCGATATTCATCATAGGGATTTGTGGCAAACTAGTTGAACACTAAATAGAGAAAAAAAAAATCAGAAAATTAGTGTTTCATTCAAGCTGAAAAGAGAAGAATTACAACAAGTAAAGCAAACTGATCTAAAATATGCACTATGTAAATTTCATTTAGGCAAATTTGATACACTGCTGCAGAGAAGAAAAAAAATGGACCATGCATTTGAATTTGACCGTCTCTCCACATGGTGTCAAAGAGGTTCTAGTTATGCCATTCATTGATATCAATCGAGATTCGTATTCTGGATCAAAAAGCCTATTTTTCTGAATTGTAAATCGAATCTTATTAGAAATCATAAGAAACATTACCAATATAAATATAACATCTTTAAGTATAACAAGTAACATGAAAAAATCATAAGTTGAAATATCGTATATGAACCTCGAAATAATTCATTAGTCAAGTCATGAATCAAATGACAATAAAGTGAATGGCTATATAACAAAAAAATTGGTTGACAACACTAAGTTTAAGCAGTGATTGTGATTCATTAGAATGAATCGGGATTCAAAATAGGAATCATGTCCAAAATAGATACACACTAGAGATTTGTATTGATTGTGTTCAGTTTTGTATCTAATCAAGATACAAATCGGGTGTATCGTAAGATACTGATAATCATGATGTCAATGACTAAGTTCTAAAAATGCATGCATTTAAGTGAAGGCCTCTCAGCCATGTTCTTTTTTAATCCTAACATCACCTTGAAGTCTACATTATTCACATCAATGTATTGGTCATTTGATTTGTTAATAAATCGAATGAAGAATCAAGATTCAAGAAATCTCATGGCACGACAAGATGATTTTAGAACAGGATAGTAAATGCTTACTGTTTTGGTGCCTGTAAGCTCAAAGATATGGTCATCATTCTTGCTTTTGTTTGGAAGGTGTAACAACCAAAGGTTGTTCATAAAACTCCACCCATTTTCCATATACTCAGCAAGGGTGCGAGTTTCACCAGATTCCATGAGGCCAACAACCTCCTTTCCAAGGTTTTCTACGTTCTTTGTGTTTTTCAAGTCCCTAGAACGTAATCAAAGATGTGAAAAACCATCATGAGCTTCCCGACAAGTGTCAGTAATTTTGCATATAGATGTAAAGTATAATGGAATTCAAAGATGATGACAATCCTAATCACTTTGTATAAATCTTTAATCTTTGACTAAAGTGCAAAACAACCATATGGAAATGCATGCTCTAAGAAGAAACTATTTAAGCGCAGTTAAAAACATTTACTAGCACACTAGAGAAACACATTTACAAGCACTTGCAATGGACCAACACAATTGACAATCTTTGAATTAGATGTGAGTCAGCACTAGGTGGTTCAGAGATTATTCAAATGCAACTAAAACAAGCTGACATTTCCAAGACGTAGAACATATCACATTTGAAGCAGTGACTTACATGCACAAATCTTCCAAAGACAAGAAGACCTTACAAGTCATACATGACATAAGAAAAAGATGTACCTCATTTGCAGGCTGATGATTATGGTGCCATTTTCATCTGTGGCATGAGTCCAGCTCTTGGCTTGTTGAGGCTTAACAGGAAGGTTAAAGAAACATGTATTTTTTGACACTGGACGAGATTGAGCCAATTGGAGCGTATATGGGGCAGGAATTGGAGCAGTAAATGAGATGGCTACTCGTAACAGGATTGGCTTTGTGCTCATAGGATCAGAGCCTGGTACCAACTCCAACCATTTCTCTATGGAGAGCTTTGAAACTAGATCAAGATAGTCTTGCATAGAGATTGCAACAGAACCAAGTGTCTTTGGTGATTTTCTTAATGATAACTTTGAAGAAGAATGGGACATGAGTTCGAAAAGCAGCTCTCCAGTAGGTTCACATTGGAAAGATGCAACCTTTTTCTCTCTAGACTTTGACAAAATACTAATTCTCCTTTTAGCTTCAAAGAAAGCATTAGGCTGTGATTTGGAAAATAAAACAAAGAGACTTCCTTCTAGTCCATCTGGTAAGTTTTTAACATCAACAAACTCCAAGAAAACCTAGAAAAGGATTCAAGAGGAAATTATTTTTAGTTATACTCTTGTACATAAACAGAAGCTGTTTTGATGATAGTAATTCAGTCAGAAGGATCAAATTTTGTAGCCACTCATATAGTTCATTAAACTGATAGTCCCCCTAAGCTTGCCATTGATCCAGTAAAACAACTTTGTAATACAAACTTCTCATGATAATATGATATGTAGCATACATTTGTTTTTGCATATTCATGTACATTATCAAGAAATATTTCATCAACTTGTTTATAAATGTATGCACAACATTCCGGTCTTGTAGCAAATTATCATGTAGCTGCTCTTTGGAAGATACAACCTTCTTACAATTCTTGCTGGATGAAAAAGGGCTACTTGTGATAGGAGAGGGTGCATTACCCTTATACATTGCTCCAACCTTCCAATATCTTGTACCAAATGTGTCTTCCCACTGTTTCGTGGTTCCAGAAAACCCAACATCCAGTTTCTTTCCTTTGGTTCTGTCTGAGTCAGTATCATCGTGTTCCAATATTTTTCCAAGTGCCTCATTGAGGTCTTTACTATAAGCAACTGGATGTAGCTGGTGAGAGTGCCACATTAGATCGATATCGTATGTTGGGACACAAAAGCGGTTAATACCCTTCTCCTTGTTTCTCTTGATAAGATACAGAAAGCCTTTATATCTGGCATCAGCTTCCTTGATAAATAGGTCATCTTTTATGTAGGGTCTTGAAACCTATCACAAAGACGAGCAAGATAAAATACATTTAGAATATACAGCATTTTGTACTAGCCTAGTTGTGCACTAAAAAAGAAGAAATTCATAGGTAAAATCCAACAGACTAAAATCTGAATAGTGCACCCATATATCAAAGTTATATTGATGTTATTTAGAGATGTTATCATAAAAATAAAATTAAGGGTGCTCTGAATAATTCATAACTTTTTTTTCAAAACATGGTAAAAATGATATATCTATTCCAATGTTGTCAACTACGGATCGCAAAAATAGCAATTTGTGCAAATTCTGCTACGCTATGATGCTATAGCGCTGTTATATCCGCAGTGACAACATTTTGCACTAAATCGTGTATCGCTGAACAATAGCGGCGTGTCCAAATTCTACTACACCATGGCATTATAGTGCCGCTGTAGCTTCTATTTATCATCACTGGTCTAATCACAAAATGATAGAATCAAAGATGAGTCAGGTTGAACTAATTCAAACCATGAAACATCCAAATCAAAGCTATGTAAAGTAGGCCAACTTGACAAACACTACTCTGTCCATTACCTGGTAAAAGAATGGGCTCTGCCTCTTAACAGCTGAAATCAGATCATATTTAGTGTATTTTGCAAGACTAGCGGTCCTTTTAGAGATATCCTCAGGATCAAGGTTAATCAAATCAGAATTGTATGGCTCATCGGGATACAATTTGTTCCAGATTTCTTCAGTCTGACTGCCACAAAATCCTTGAACAGTAGAGACAACATCAAAGTTGTCAAGTACACTTCCATAAAGCTCCTCACAGTCAAGTTTGTACCTTACCTGCGTTAAGAATGGAAACAAATAGAATCAGTAGCAACTCAACTTTTCATCAAACAAACAGAAATGAATAATAAGATATCATGACTATTCCCTAGACTAAAGCGCACCGGGTTGAGCCTGTGACAGTGCCAAATCCACTCACAGTCAAGAGGAACCACCAAAGGACCTTCAAAAATACGAGATTCCAAGTGCTTGGCAAGCAAGGGAAGCCAACAAGCATTGTACCTAATCATACACTTTCATTATTCATGAACCACAACATTGCAAAGATGTTATGAAAACAATGTGCAGGTTTCTGGAAGATATGAAAATCCATAAACTACAGGGAGCAAAGTAACGATGGAGCTAATACGGCATCACATCCAACTAACTCAGATCATTTCATAAGGCAGAAATGTCAAGGATCCTTCAGTAAGACAGTCTAGAGAGTTCCTGACTCAAGTAAGTTTAGTGAATGAAACTTACTAAAGAGTCATTCCCTCTCCTCTCCTCCCCTCCCGTCCAATCGCCGTTAAAATCCCCCATCCAATCATACCTCAAGACTAGGCTACACCTTCCAAACTATTATTGAATGGTACTTAAAAACTGAGATGATCATAAAGAAACATGGCTAAAACAAAGTAACAAAGTTCTTGATCTAATACAAAAAAAATATATACATACTATTTGAAAGAATTACCTATAGATAGCTCTATCAAGTCCAGGACCATCATAAAGATGACGATTTCTATCAACAGCTGCAAGAAACTGAAGCTGTTTTTTCGCCACATCAACAAGGTCAACGCTTATACCAATCTTTTGTGCTTCATTCCATGCATGAATTACAAGAAAATGAAGAATTGTGAATTTGAGATTCATTGATTAGAGAGATTATTTGTATTAATATGAAACCGAAGAAGGGAGGAAAAAATTGAGTGTGAAACAACCTTAACGAGAAAAAGAAAGGAAAGTTTTATTTTCTTGAATTGAACGCAAGAAAAATATTTAAGAGAAAATCAACTAAAAACACAAAACATAATATGTCTTACCTTATAATCATTTCGTCCAAAAGGTTGAGGTGAGAACCATGCTGCACTAGCCATGATATCCATATCATCTAACAATAACGATTCTCCAGACACCGACCCTTGTCGAGGGAACAACTTTGTAGTATAATTTCCAATCTTTCGCCCCGATCCAAACTCTGATAAATCCGCCTCAATAATAAGGGATGAATATGCAGGTAACGACACCCAACATCTCGAAAGTTTTACATAACCATCCTCAACGGGTTCAAACTCAGTATCTTGCTTCTTGAAAAGTACACACTCTAGAGATGAATAATTTTCGTAAGTATCCGCATAGCGAGCAACAATTTTTCCATTGACATTAACAATTTCATTCGAGATAGGAATTGCAACGTCTAAGCGACAATGAACCCCAAACGGAATGACAATATACTGAAGAGTAAGAGACCCTTGTTCGCAATGAACTACCTTAGATTTCACTTCCTCATAATTCTCATCAATATCATCATCCAAAGAAAAAGATATTCTTGCAAATATACCGTTGGACTGATCAAATAAATTCACATCTACCCTACTTCCAAACAGAGGCAAATAAGCATAATCAGGGTAACATGAATAGTCCGAACCATTGAGAGTCAAAATCCTGTCAGTTCCTAAAATCTCAGGAACATCAGACCTATAAATTTGATGCGCAACTGGTCTTTTATACGCATCAAAAAAATGAGCAGATATTGTCCCAAACAGTGCCAATTGTTTACTATCCTCCTCTTGATAAGGTTTGACAGTTAGGGATATAACGTGGGCAAGAGGTTGTGGTCAGAGTGATGGTCTACCAAGTTGTTTCTCCGTCTCTCTACCATTATGCATATTAGTCTCAAACCAAGCATCACTACCAATTCTCATCCTAAGTTTCTCTATCTCTTTCTATCTCAGGATCCTATTCTAAATCCTCTGGTGGAACTGTACTTCGCATACAAGAGTTCAAAGATCTAACAAAAGAAGATTAGCAACTCAAGGGATAATGAATTATATATATACAAAAATGAATATGTGCAAAATTTTCTTAAAACGATAAAATAGTCGCGATGTCAATGATATCTAAACGTCAGTCCCCGGCAACGGCGCCATTTTGATGTAGTATTTTTCTGTCAATCAAAAGTAAGTATTATATGTATCGTCTCCTCAGGAACTAGTGCGATATCACGGATCGTTCGACACCAATTATCATTTTAAGTTAAAAGATTGGTTTGTTTGTTTGTTGAAACTAAGTTAACTATTTTGCAAAAGTAAAAGTTGAGATTAATAAGGCGTGAAACTTGTTAGGATTAGAGTTCCTTAATCAAGCATCACATATAACCTAATGATCGTATACGGATTCTAGCTTTTCTTTGATATTATCACGTATCCCTCGACAATACTATTTGTGTTCAAACAATATTGTGTAATCAATTGTCTTGTTTAATCGTCGATGTCTCAAACTATTAAACAATCCAGGAGTTGATCGTATCGTTCAATCGACGATTTCTCAATCTATTAAACAATCCGAGAGCATTAAGTTTAGATACAAAGAGTGATTATCAAAACATTAATTCCATGTCTAGAATTTATGTTTTGATAGATGATTGTTCTAAACCTAGATTCAAAAGTATTTTTCAATAACAATTAAATCAAACATAAATAATAAAGTGCAAGAATAATCTCAATATCAAATCAAATGCTAGAACCATATATTAAAAGATCAAAAGATTACATATATTTAGCAAGATCAAGTACCTCTAATCCCAACAATGAAGATTTAACTACTCATTGTCACAGAAGCTTTGCAAGAATGAATTGAAAGAAAAGGATTCATTACAACTTGTGATTTCTCAACAAAGGATGAAGAATCCACCTTCTATCACTCTCACTCTATGTAGAACAAGCCATATCTCTCTCTTTAAGACTATTACAGAATATTATATGAGATTCTAAGATGTCTCAAGTGAAATGATCAAGTGGGCCTTTATAGAAATTCTGATCTGCACCAGCTCGCCTCGCGAGTAACTTCATTCGCCATGGCGAGTTGAGGTTCCTTCACCAGTGGGTTTGTGACACGTCACCTCTGGGGAGTTTTAGCCGCCCTAACTCGCCTCGCGAGTAATTGCATTCGCCATTGTGAGTTGCTCGCCTTCCATTCGCCATTGCGAGTTGAGGGCGTGTAAAAACTGGTGCTCTCTGGAACTTGCTCGCCTTTGGACTCACATTTCACTCGCCATTGCGAGTTCACTCGCCTCCTGCTCGCCATTGCGTGTTGAGTGCGAGTAATTTCTGGTGCTCTCTGGAACTTGCTCGCCTTTGGACTCGCCTTTCACTCGCCATTGCGAGTTCACTCGCCTCCTGCTCGCCATTGCGTGTTGAGTGCGAGTAATTTCCTGTGCTCTCTGTCCATTGCTCGCCTAGGACTCGCCTTTGATCACTTTTTACTCGCCATGGCAAGTTAACCTTTGTACTTCTTCTTTGTTTTTCTTCTTTGCTTAGTGTCTTGAGTTCAATTCCTGTACAAATGGGTCAAGTAAGATAGATAAAGCGTAAAAGGGCCATAATCACTTATCTCTCGGCTTTTCCCTAAATAACTTGCAAAACAAGTAACAAAGGTGCCTTAAATATTCATTTAAAATACAACTTTCTGGCACTTATCACAACCCCACTAACGAAACAAGGCTAAATAGCGTAAGATATGCCACTGAAATCCAATGATAACCTCTGGAATTCAGACCCATAACTATGCCACAACCTACGAAAACTGCAGCACCACAAACCGGAACCCCCCAAACACCTGCAGCAGCTATAACAGACACAAAACAACAGCATAAAACAGGTATCGAACCAGAAAAAACAACAAAAACAGTTGTTGCACTGTCATGACAGCGACAACGCCAGTGTCCCCCCTATGCATTCATTCCATTCAATTAGGCCGGCACAATATTGTATATTCCATTCAAAATACAAAAAATTTTAAGGATCAATCAATCCCATTTGCCTATTTCAAAACAACAACAACATGAGTCAAGCTTTAAATAAAAGAAACAGAGCTTATGTAGACATTGCAATGGGTTCTATATCATCCTTAATTAAAACCCTAACCTAAAATCAAATCCTAATAAATTGAAACTAGTTCAAAAATGATTGTTTTATCTTCTTGATCAAGTGTTGTTATTCTCTATTTTTATAGAAATTTTGATTTTTATTATGGTTTGATCTCATTCCTGAAGAAAAAAACGTTATGATGACGCATTCATGGCAGGTTGACGGCAGCGACGGAGGAGGCAGCAACGACCGACGGTGCACGAAAAACTGATGATGATGGTGGGTGAGTTTTGCTTTGAAGTGGAAGGAAGAAACAAAATGGTTTGGCGCATTTTATCTGTTTTCACTTGTTCTGTCTCACGTGTTTCTTTCCATCAACTTTAATTGATTTTTTTTAAAAAAGATGTGCCATGTGGCACACTCTGATTGGGCAATGTTATATAACATAAAATGCCCAATGTTACACAAGTGGAACCCGTCGCTGGTGGTATTGAAGTTTTGAGGCGTGGGAGAACAATTTTGTTGGTGAGATGAGCAACATTCCCATAGTTTTCCATCATGGACCAACATACTAGGTGCAAGTAGGGGTGGGAATAGGTCAGACCGTGCCAGACTTTGACAGACCTGAGCCTGGTCCATGGCCTATTTTTTTGGTCTTGCCTGACCTATTTAAAAGTCTAACCCGACCTAAAAGGCTATTTACAGACTTACTTCAAATTAAAGTAATTAAATAATCTATTTTATCTACTTCTAAATACGCTAAATTAGTAAATTATATTCACTCAATATTAAATAAAAAGGATCTTTCAAAAAAAATGAAAAGGAAAAATTGAAGAACAACATCTGAACCGTCCCCTTTATCTACTCAGAAAAAAGGCCCGATAACCCGGCCAGGGTGAGACCCAATGCCCCACAAACTCTTTTAGATGGGTCCCACACCAAACCATAACGGGGCCACGTGTCCATGTAAACCCAAACAAAGACGATATATCACTGCGGAAAAAAGAAAAGTCAGATTTTTTTATATTTCTGGAATGTCCTTTATCATTCATCTTACACGTGTTCAAACTTCATTCGACAGTGACACCGTTGTGTTGTTTTTTCCTCTCTCATATGTTATCGGTTTGGTTTCTTCTTATATCTCTTCTCGTTTCTCTCTCTTCAGTTTTTCACTTTCTTTTCCTACCAAACTACGTTTTCTCTTCCTCTAGATCCAACCACCAACAATCACTTCTCGTTTATTCAATCTATATCTCAAATCACCACTCTCATCAGGTCTTGTCTCCAATTTCTCTCTCTATGCCATTCCCTCAGGTTGGTTTCATTCATCTTTTTCTCCTTCAAATTCTGCCTTTTTTTGTTTTGTTCTTAGCTTTGTTTGATGGATTGTTGTTTTTTTTTGTTGAATTTTGATTTGATTGTATTTGGATCTGGTTTTGATTCATAATTAGAGTGATTCAATTTGAGGAAATTGGAAAATTTTATTTTTTTGGTCGTAGATCTTGTGCTTTTTGTAATTTGGGGTGTATGAATTTTACTTGAATTGAGTTTATTGATTTGTTTTTTTGATGAATTTGGTGGATCTGATTAGGGTTTCGATGTTTTTGTTATTTTTAGGGTTTCTTTAATTGCAAATAGATTTGTGGGAATGAAAATTGGGTGTTATGTTATTTTGTTTAATGATAAAACATTAAATCAAGCTCACTGAATATATTTGGCTTAAAGTTTGATGCGTGTTCTGTTCAAGGAATGATAATTCATTGTGTTTATACGTCATAGAAGCCATTGAATGACTTCAATTTTAAGTGATTGTTGTTCAATTTTGACATTTGTTAGGTGAGTCAGGTGTTGGTATTCAATTTAAGTGTCTGTTTTATTAACCTGTTAACATTTCATGTTAAGTACTAGTCTATTGTACACTTGGTTGGTTAAACCAGGTTGATCTGACATGGGCATCACTTATCTGTTTCTCATATTAATCAATACTTTATTTGGTTTATTAAGTTTTTATAATGATTAGTTACCACTGCAAGCTGATCCTATAACAATAATATACATGTTAAGTAGATATATCAAATAATAATGCACAGATATATAGAGGAAATTATCTGTCACAATTTATGTATATCATTTGAATTTCCAAGTATTGTCTGTTATTGCAACTGTGTTTATATATGTAAGCTTATATATCATGATTCATGAGATGGATACGTTTAAAGTATTTTTGGTTTGTGGTGACTGGTGAGATATTTTCATTCCTCTAAAAGTGAATTTGCATGTTATCTACCTATAAATGAATTGTATATTTTATGTTTGTGACCACTTTCAGTTTTCCCCCTTGAACTGCAGTTGGGAAGGGTGTACTGGAGTCGGAGTGTTGGTTTTGGTCGCAAATTTATTAACAGTATTGCAGACCTGTTGGCCTTTTCGGTATGGGCGAGTGCAAGTGTTGTGGTAAGTTAGGAAGAATGGGGCCAAGGGATGGATCTAAGAGTGCTTATGAATTTTCTTTGATGTTGTCTCCTGTCGTTTCTTTCTGGGATTGCATAGTTCGTAAAATGAGGTATTCCTACAGACCTGAGTGGGTGTAGTGGTTGGTAATTTTCATTAGTACTAGTCTTGATACTTCAACTAATTAGAATTTATTATTAGCATAATAGTTTAGTCGATTAAAATTATAGGAAATGTATACAACTCTATAGGAGTTTGCTTGAAGAATAGGGTTTCAGAACAATCATTTTAAGTATTTATGTCGTTATTAAGTTCAATGGATACCATGGCATGTAATAAAGGGCAACAACATGTGAGAAAGACAAAGAAGAAGCAGGTGAAAGATGAGTTGGATCGTCTCAAACAAGCTGAAAAGAAAAAGAGACGGCTGGAAAAAGCTCTGGCTACTTCTGCTGCCATCATATCGGAACTGGAAAAAAAGAAGCAGAAAAAGAAAGAAGAACAACAAAGACTTGATGAAGAGGGTGCTGCAATTGCGGAAGCCGTCGCTCTGCATGTTCTACTCGATGAAGACTCAGATGATTCATATAAGGTTGAGTGCAAGGCCTGGGATGATTATAATAATAATCTTGATTTCTTCATGGGTGGGAAAAGAGCTTGCTTTCCTAATCTAGATGGTGGCACATGGTCCGTCACTTCCCAAAACGGCAAGTGGTCTATCTCGTCAGGACCTTTCGAAAACAATGTGCACGAACCACTTTACAAAGCAGGATGGGATCCTACAAGATTCTCTGTTGATCTTATAGCAGCACAAGCAGTTAGATCACTCCACATTGCAGAGAATGCAGATGAGGATAGGATTCTCTTCTAATGGAATGCTTGAATGTCGGATTAGCCGTCTCTTTGCTGGTGACTTGAGTCTTTTGTTACTTTACTGGAGGTCTTTCATGTGTATATAACTATATTTTATATTATATGTGAGTCTTGTGTTTGTGAAACAACACATTCTGCTTGAGCTGTGATTTGAACAATTTGGCAGTGTCACCATGTTTTATTCTGATTTTATTTACCTGTATGTGGGCCTGCTAATTTTCTACGTGGAGTGATGACTTTCATACTCGAGTGTATTTGTAGGGAACTATACTTTTTTTTGAGCTGATTATCAATGACAATAATATAAGTGGAGGCCTCATGATTTATATACTTGCACTGTTGAATCTTGTATGTATTTTGACAATCTTGTGGTGATCCTAGTAGTCATAGTACTTTCATTGTTGAATTCATTCATTTTGCTATGCTAAAAACATTTATTCTTTTTGCAAATGGATTTCATAACGTCACACCTTTTGACTTAAGCAATTTTGGTGCTCAGCAAAGTGATCCAGATTATATCATGGCTTACGTGATTAGATAAATTCTGAGATTTGCTGTTTTTGTAATGCCGTGTGATTAGAGGCAGGGTCAGTGGCCAAATAGATTGCGTTGCATAAGCTACTAAGTGATATTGTAGTATCTTTTTCTACCAAACCAAAAGTATTGTACTCCAAAGTCATACATCTCAATTCAAATGTCTAACAGGTTAGTGCAAGGTCAGTGCTCTACAAGCTATATAAAAAAGCATATATGTATTTCAGTTATCTTCTTTTAATCAAGTCAATATGCTACCTTGAGAGTATGCTCTCTACCTAACTATCATATGCATGTGATCTTTATTTCTCTGATCCATGGATTTTGCAGCAAGCTTAAATATTACTCATGAACTCTTGTTCATATTTGACCTTTCATAATTTTTGGTAAAAAGTATTTATATAGTATGCTTTGTTAACTGTAAAGCACCAAATTCAATCAGATTTGACTCCAATCTGCTTAAAATCAAGTCAGATTAAGAATAAACAATACAATCATATTTTCAGTAAACAGTTAAAAAAACATAGCACCAACAAAAAAAAGAGTTGAACAAGACATAAAAACTGTACATTGTTTTTATAACCAGTGAATAACATGTAAAAAGTTGCACTTACTTTCCAATTTAAAAATGTATTGTACATGTAGTAAACCTATGCTAGCTTCCACTGCTATGTGGAAATGTAAACTGTGGTAACATTGCCTTGTCATGTTATTTTTCATATTTGTTGTTGAGGCTCAACTTCACTTGAAGTCCCGGCTTCTGAATTACTAGAAGTAGACGGTTTTACACCATTTGTAATAAGCTTTTTTCATCCAAACAGCTTGAACACCAAGAGATTCTCCTCTAGGGGAATCATCCATATCAGTTTTAACATTATTTGTAACACAAAAAAGGAATCGACATGCTGATTTGCTTGCTGATACAATCTCTGTTTTCGCTTGCTGGAACCTTGATGCTGTACACCCAGCCACTTCCATAGTAATATCACCAACATTAGCAAACCTGTTGACCCAACCTGTCATGAAAAATATAATTAAAAAGCAATAATTCAACACAAAATTCACCAACATCAGAAAACATAGGTAACAAAAGAACATTAAATAAAAGTAGTTATTTACCTGGAGGTTTTGGCACACCTAGTCTTGCACAAAATTCATCACAGAAGTGATTGCAGTTTTTGGAGAAGAGATCATAAGAATTTCCAGGCCATTCTTTACTAAGCTCCCTTAATATTTGATTTACCTTGAAAATATTGAAATTTGTTTTCCCTAGAACAAGGGATTGTCGATATTTAAACCTTGCATTCTTCCTTGAAGGACAGCTAAAAACTCCAGTACCCTCCTCACAGGATCCAAATGACCATTCATCATCTCCATAAACCTGTCACAGTACCACAAACAATCATCCTAATATGTAATAGACCTATCAATATCAAATGTGGCACATTATCTATTTATTGTGTTCTTGCACGTAATCTTTCTACTAGTATACCATTTTAAGGGAAACTCAAGATTCAAGACTCTATTCACAGTTACAATTATCAAACAACAAACACAAAGGCACATTTCTATATTCTATACCTAAAGTGAACAAAAAGAAAGAAAAGAGAGGCAGTGGATTAAGACCTGAACTGCGCCGTGGAATATACCACCGAGACCAATACCATTCTTGAAGATCTTGTTGATGTGAACAACGGTGTTGTTCGTCTTCTCCGAGCCATTGGTCAAGTCATACACGTGAAGTGTCACTTTCGCCATCTACAACAAAAATCAGAGTGAGATTCTTAAACTCTATTTATGTATCTGGGGTTTGAATCAGAGTTAGATTCTGCTGCAAGAACCCTTCAACTTAATTTCTATCCCTGCCATTATCAAAAGTGAAAATCTTTCTTGAATTTGTATTTGAGAGGGAACACATAAAACTGTTGCATCAACTTTGGCGCAGATCATTTTAATTTATTGCTAATGCTGCTTAATTCCTTGGACATGTTTCTTTTTCAGGTTGAAAGAGTTTAATGGTTGAGATATTTTGAGACAAAATTGAAAGAAAAAAACTTTTTATGAATATGCAATTGATTGAAACAGTGTATAATACATTACTAATATTGATTTATAGAGAGAGAGCAATTAAACACTATGACTAGTGTAACTAACTAACTAACTAACATATTGGTAGCTGTTATAACAGAATTACTAACTAACTGCCAACTTATAGAAATACTAATACCATAATAGAATGTTTCAGAATACTGCAAAATGCACTTTTTCTCATAGTGACATAACAGAAAATGATAGTGAAATAATATAATATTATATTGTTTGGATATTTTAAAAATTGGTGGTTTATAATGGAAAATGATGAGATCAATTCCATGGTATATCTTAATATCTATCTAAATTTTGTTCAATTCCATCATCAAATATTCAAATTATGGAATAAGACCTATGTTCTCTTTCACTCCACTCAGCTTCATTTCGTTACACTTTATTTCATTACATACCACTTATCAAAATATACTCTTAGTGTCACTGCAATTTCATGCACAGACCCTTTAACTTCATTTGATTAATTAAATGTCTTTTTACTACCATTATTTGGTGTAGGTGAGGGATTTTACAATACCATGAGAATTTCTATTTTAATAAAGAAACAAACAATTGCTGTTGTCTGTTAGCTGTAAAGTCCAAATCTATGGACCCAAGTCACAATATTTAATTTGAGTGTTTGGTGAAATATATATGGAGAAGTATGTCAATACTCACAAGCAATGTTTTAAAAACCGCACCGAACTGGATAGTTCAATCACTGTGATTCAGTACTATCTACAACTCGGTTATTTGAATGGTTCGATCACAATGTCATCTTAATTCAAGTGATTTAAAACAGTTGAACCATGATTTAGATGTTTCGGTCTCACAAGTTCGATATATGATTTAGTTTTTAAAACATTGGTGAGAAGGAGAAAAAGTTGAAAACAACTTCTCCCTAAAAAGTGCAATTTTGAGTGGAAACTACACGCCTAATTGACTTATTCCATTTGTCCCACACATGTTTTATATTTGCACGCACCTTCTTTTTGGTTGGATCCCAATAAATTCATATCATCTATGGCGGCAAAAGGCATCTCCATTTTCTTCATCCGGTCCTACTTGACCACATGTTTTATACTGTAATGGTCAGTGATTACATGATATTCCCTACAGTTCAAATCTTATCATTGAGCTTTTAATTATAAATTTATTATCTTATTCTTACCTTATTTACATTTTTTTTTACCACTTGTTATGTACTTTGTCACATGCAATTTCAATTAGAGTATTAAAGTATTAAACAATGAGCACTAGTTCAGCAAGTGGAACACTAAGGATTGGAATTGAAATCAGACATTTTTGCTGAAATATTAATTCCAATTTTATCATACAAACAGACCTTAAAGAAACCTACAGCTGAACACAACTATGAGTCTATGACTGAATCAGCTCTAGAATTAATAATAGTGATTGCATAACATGAATATATCATACTACAACAAATTTGAAGCATCTCTCCAATGCCAAACAACAATGATATTCAAACATTTGTAAGAAACTCTCAGTGAACTTATGTTGTATAAGGAGCCTAAAGCAGCCTTTTGTCAGTAAATGTTAGAAGAAAAGATGAATTACATGTATTTAAAAATATATATGGAAAAAAATCAAAGCCTAGCAATGGTGTTATACCTTATAATCAATGACTTTTTATTACATCAGAAAGAACTGGTTATATTTGCAGTATGCACCTTTCTCTATCTTCCTTCATCTCTGGTTTCAAGGGAAAGGGACTTGGTAATCCGAATATCGACCGTAAGATAAATAAAGCGTGGCCAACAATTACTTCAGTCAGGATTCATCTGCCATCATTATTCATTAGCTGTGAAAACACTCGGCTAGTACTTATGTCCGAATAATCATTATCATAACTTCTCTCTATTCTACTGGTAGAATTTTCAGGAACAATTGTTCTTGTTTCATTAACTACTTCACTAGCACTGCTATTACTTTCTTGGAGCTGAAGTGCATATTCCAAATTCCACAAGACATCACCCATAGTTGGTCTATCAACACCATATTCTGCCAAACATTTTTCTGCTGTTTCACCAAATTTCTTCAATGACCTTGGTTTAATATCTCCAACAAGATGAGGGTCAACAATATGATCTAGCATTCCCTTCTGCAGCCACTCAATCGCCCATTCAGCTAAATTCACCTGTTCCCTCGTCAGTTGTGGATCCACAGCAGGTCTGCCACAAAGAACCTCAAAAAGCACAACACCGAATGAATACACATCTGATTTATCCGTAAGCTGTTGCCTTCGGTAATACTCGGGATCAAGATAACCAAAACTACCTTTCACACCGGTACTCACATGTGTTTCATCGAGGCTCGGCCCTGATCTCGATAGACCGAAATCAGCAACCTTGGCTACATTATCTTCATCGATCAATATGTTGGTCGATTTAATGTCGCGGTGGATGATTCCTTGAGCAAAACCGGTGTGAAGATAGTGCAGACCTCTAGCTGAACCAATGCATATCTCAAGCCGCTGCTTCCAAGAGAGAGGGGATTGTCGCGACGAACCATATAAATGCTTTTTCAATGGACCCTTTTCTACATACTCATAAACAAGTATCATTTCTGAATTTTCTTCACAGAAACCAACTAGTGAAACAAGATGTCGATGGCGAATTTTTGATAAAATTGTTATTTCAGTGTGGAATTCTGGAAGGCCTTGTCTTGAACCTGGCATACCTCTCTTGACAGCAACTTTTACATTGTCTCTGAGTACTCCTTTGTAGACCATACCAAATCCACCAGAGCCTATAATCAAATTTCTATCAAAATTGTTTGTTGCTGATTGTATTTCAGCAAAAGGGATCTTCATTCCAAGATATCCATAAGAACCATGTTCAGATGTTCTACTAAGGGAACTCCCTCCAAACATACGCAAAGGCGTCCATCCAACACTTTCCACTGTACTTTCTTTTGATTTTCTCTTCCTGCATCTGGTAGCAAGTAGAAAAATAGTCACAACAAAAAATGCGATGACAATTCCTCCAGCAATTGAACCTATCAACTCCCATAAATGCTTCCTCCTGTGAACAATATTAGTATTATCGACATCGTTGACCATCTTCATTATCTCTGCACCATTCAATATGGCATTAATCCTAATAGAACTACTCAGGTCAGAAGGACCAACACTTATTTGAATAACACTTGAATCGTCCGAATTAGCAACAAAATCCACATAGACCGGTGATGCAAGAGTGTGGAATGTAAGTGCTGACAAATCAAGATCTTTATATGCAATGTAACCATTGATATATACATCAAAGTAAAGCAAATTGAGAGAAGTACTAACAATATCACAGAAATGCAACCTAATCAAATGTGAAACGCCATCACGAGCCACAGGAAAATTCCATGTTATGTTAAACCTTGAAGCTAAACTTGAGTTTTCGCTATTCATCTGTTGAGCAGTCATGTAAACATTTTCAGGCGCGATCTCTGGAGTAGCACCTCCTTTCTGGTAATCAGGTGTATGAGTGCTTACTGCATGTTTAGCTGCTTCCTTAAAAACCAAATAATCCTCATCAGGAATCCAAGTCCTCCAAAGGGTATCATTAAAAGGAGTTATTTTCATACCTCCTACATTAATCCTATGAACAGTTTCCAAAACCTGAGATGAAAGATTTCTATACTCTTCCACACCAGAAGGACCAACCAACCTTGTTCCATAATCTATAACAAAATCTTCAGGAGCAGTAAACACTTCCACAGCATTTACATATCCAAAACCTGATTTAAAGGGTCTAAACAAAATTTCAAGCAAATTTGATTCAATCTTCAAAATAAACTCTTTAATCATCACATCATTAGGTGGCTTAAATTCACTCAGAATTGAAATTCCATTAACCAAGACACTAAATTTTGCAGATTTCAAGTCAAAACTTTGATCTTTAAATGGAAAGAAATGAAAACGAATCAAATGGGTACCATTTTTCTTCATGTTGAACCTGTATAGCCCAGTGGTAATGAAAACTCTGGCTGTGTGATACAAAGTTTGTAAATTTTGAGATGGGTTTTTGTTTGTGAGAGAAATGGAATCATCAGAAGAGAGAAAATTTGAGCCTGGTTTGGTTGAATCACTCATGAAGACTCTATTGAAGAGAGAAGCATTGTTGTGTGATCCACAGTTAATTAAGTAGTTGTCTATAGGAACAAAGGAAAATGAACAAGGTAGAAAGAAGAGAAGGATGAAAAGGATAAGGTTTTGTGTCTCCATGAAACAAGGGTTTGGTCTTTTGAGTTGTTGAAATTTGTGAGGAAAACTCATGTGACTCATGAGAAGTGTGAGAGGATACTTAAGAGAAGAGTGAACAAAACTGCACCAAAAAAGGACAAGAGAGACAGTGACTAGATTTTAGAAGAAGATATAAATAAAAAATATAGTACATAAATGGATTTGGTTACAGAAGTCAAAGGTACTAGTACTACTACTCATGTTTTTTCAATTTGCTTTTGTTGGTAATTTTTGTTTTGAAAAAAGTCATCATTTTTGGACATTTCACACTATCCAACAATAGTTTGCTTTACTATGCTATGACTCTATGACATAAATAAATGGTAGGAGAACTATGAATATGAAAGAAAGTAAAACGACTTTAGGTAAATCACTCTCTTCTTGGAGAAGAATTATAATTTTAATATTAGATGGGCCAAAAAAGGAAATGAGACCAGACATTAGTTTTTTTTTCTTTTCTCCCTTAGAAAGCTCTTTTTTGCATGTATGCTGTCTTATACTATGTGGGACTAACACTTTAAATTAAACATATGTTTAGTATCCGACATATGTTGGTATATGACACAGATTAGTGTCTGACAATGATATAGCATCGTCATTGTTATTTTAACGTTCGTGTCTATGTCAATGTTTCATTGCTCGTGTCTTATTATTATTATACATGAAAATTTGTTGAAAAAATTGCATAAGTAATATATATCAAAGTATTTGCCAACCAAACATCCCACTCTGATGGTAGTTTACAGATCACACTCAGAGGTTGATGTTGGCATCAATTTCCTGAGCTGAGATAAGGTCATGGACCTTTATAACTAAAGCCACCAATTGGCAAGCATATATAGTGTACGT
>Ga0315913_1002841_pt1 | contig 20591 bp, 8 predicted proteins | sample MpolsnodulesMG_FD_207736 | JGI IMG/M metagenome (GOLD analysis project Ga0315913, IMG submission 207736) | Medicago polymorpha root nodule microbial communities from Los Angeles, California, United States - small nodules | ecosystem: Host-associated > Plants > Roots > Nodule | place: USA... | reverse complement strand
AATCCCCTTATGCCACATGTTCATTATGCTATCCTCTAAATATAAAGATGTGTCGGATTTATCAACAAAAAAAAACAGTGTCGGATAAGGAGCAAAGCAATAACCTCCTACCAGCATCTTCAATAAGATGCTAATCCAAATTCCTCATCCCTGCCTTTATCTGGGTCAGCCTTCTCTAGTACATACTCAATTTCAACTTGTCCAGCAACCTAAAATTTGAGAAAAATAATAACATAAGTTTCCTTCCTAAATTGAAAGGTTGGCTGAGAAATTTCAACCATTACCATTGATAAGTGTTAGAAATTGATATATTTTATGTGTTATTTTAGACACTTTAGTTACTTGTTTTACAAGTTATCTAAGGAAAAACTACAAATTGATGAAGAAATGCCAATTATGCTTTATGTGCCTTACTCTACCCATTTGTGCTGGAAACTACAAGCAAGGACCAAAGAAATCATCAAAAATGCAAAGATCAACTCGCCACAGCGAGCTGAACTTGCCCAAAGCGAAAAAATGGCAGAAACTCCCAGGATTTCACGCTTTCAACATGCCAACAGCGAGTCCACAACAAGCCAACTCGCCACAGCGAACCCAGAGCGAGCAAGAAGCGAGAAAACTCTAGAAAGCCTTGAATTTTGAAGGCCAACTCGCCACAACGAGTTAAGGTGGCTTAGGAGAAGGTTATGTGGCAGTCATCCTATGGTGCAGCAAGGCAACTCACTATAGCGAGATGCAACTCGTTTAGCGAGTTGTCACTTTTTAGCCTACTATAAATAGCTTTTTTATATCATTTTGTGGATATGTTATGATATTTTCAGATATTTTAGAGAGAGAAGGGGCATTTTAGAGAGAGAAACACAAAGCGAGAGTGTTAGAAGTGGATTTTCACAAGATTTGTAGAGAAATCAAGAATTTTGTCTTTAAATCTTCATCTTTTCTTCCCTTTTTGCAAGGCTGCTATGAAAATATGTAGCTAAATCTACCCATTTGGGTGTCAGATATTTTACTTGATATTGTTATTATTCTTGTGTTTTATGTTTTATTCATGATTTGAAATGATATTGAAATGTACTTTTGAATCTAGGGTTAGAATAATAATCTATCAAGGCTTTTATTCTAGACATAGGGTTTAGGTTTTTGTAATCGCTTTAAATATCAAGAACTTAATGTTATTGGATCGTTTAATAGATTGAGAAATCGTCGATTAAACGATACAATTGAAATCACGAAATTATTTAGACATGAATGATGTTTTCGAGTGATTGTGATAATATCGATTAAAAGCTAGAATCTGTTTATGTGATCATGAGAATACATATGTAACGCTTGGTTGACGAATTCTAACCCTAAGCCTTATATGCCCTATCTCGTCTCTATTTAATTTAATGTAAATTAGTTAGATTAGTTTATAAACAAACAAACTTTTAAACCATAAATTTGAGATGATAATTGACGTTGAACGGTTTATGATATGCACTAGTCCCCGTGGAGACGATACTAATATTTACACGTGAATAAAAATTGGATGCACAAAAGTTTTACATCAACCAACAAAACCATGATAAGCTCTGAGATCTTATGAACACATATAATATTAGAAACATTCCACTATGAAGCACAATGAAACAATTAAAATAACTAGTTTAGTTTAAGAGCTTCAATCGAAACAAAGTGTAATGTTCCACAACAGAACAACTAGCCCAACATTCAATAAGAAGAGAATAGACTATGAGAATGGATCGAGTTCAAATGTAGCATAACCTCACACACCAACAAGGGAATTGATTAAATAAAAGAGAACCTAAAACTATAACCGCATCATCAATTCTTCCTTGAATCATCTCAGACTTCTCAATTCTAAGCATAATAGTGAAAATTCGAACTACATGCATTGACACCTAGAGACGTGGAGAACTAACATCTTACTGACTGTTGAGAAAATAAATATATCTTTGATAACTAACATCTTACTGACGGTTGAGCTAATTGAGCTTGTAGCATAGCTCCGTTTGGATAAACAACTTATATTGATGCCTATAGCAATAGAGCTTATAGCACTAGAGCTAACATCATAAATGTTTCGGCCACTAACTATGCTAAAATAAAAACATTAAGCAATTTACTATGCTAAAATATGTTGAAGAATAAATAAATACTTTCATTAACATTGATTTATATATTTCAGCCACAAATGTCGGTCTACAAAATCAAATCACAAAATAAATTTATTCAGTATCAAGTGTTTCGGCCATGAGTTTTCTTTAACACATTCATTATGTAGGTGTTTGTTTTAGCCCATATTACTATATTAATAATTAATGTTAAAAAAAGTGCTTGAACCTCCTATATGTGGCTTGGTCCAAAAGAAAACCTCGTACATGATGGTATAACCTCGTATGTGGAAGTTAATAAAGTTAAATTTTCAAACGGAAGGTTTATTCTTTAAAAAGATCATATATAAGGACATGTGGTAGACATAAATTTAGTGGAGGTGGGACATGTGATATGTTTGTTTGGATCGAAATTCTATTTTGGTCAACTTAGTTCAAGCTTCAAGGCGGCGGTGCTATTATTGGCTAAGAAGCTATGATGCCCCCGATACCTGACACAATACCGATACGATATTGAACGGTGATACGAGAAATTTTTCAAAATTCTCGATACGATACGGCCTCAATACGTTATTAAAAAAATAAATATAAAATTAATAGTATAAGTGCATAGTGTATAAACATAACTAAAAATGATGATAAACAAACATTTACATTAATGAAAATGATCAAAACAAGTGACAATTACATATTTTTTCCGCACGATAGAATATAGCTAAACATCATTAGTACCATCCAAAGAGAACATCATAAGTACCGTAAAAAAGAGAACACATTTGTCTAATGTTGACTATTTAATAGTTAACACTAATATATATTGAAAACAACCCGTTTTTTTTTCCCAATTAGAGAGAAGAACAGAAGAAACATAGCATTAGAGAGAAGAGAAACAAAGTAGAATTCAATCAATGGTAATGGTTAAAACAGGGAATAGCTATCACTACTATGTGGTGACGAGAAACCCTATTTTTTTGGATTAGAAGAAACAATATGTTTTTGATAGCGATGCCAGACTTTTAGTTTTAATTCTTATTATTTTATTTTTCTTTTTTAAAAAGGAACTATATGTAACACAGAACTATCGGTGTCGGAGTACAAGTTAGCCGTATCCGGCACGTATCGGTCTTTTATTTCAAAAAAATAAATATTAATTGTCTGATACTTCTCTGATAAGCGTTTCGGGACGTATCGGAGCGTATCGGTATCAGATACGTGTCGGACACGATTCTTCACCATTTTTAGAGTATTGGGGGCTTCAGAGCTAAGAAGGTTTTAAAATTATTTTCAACCTAGTACTTCATAATTTTAGGGATGATAGATGCTTATTTGGTGTATATGTCTGAATTCTTTATAATAAATATTTCTGGTGTATATCTCGTTCATTGGAATTCCAATTTTTTTAGCCTTTTTTAGCATTTCTCGAAAGAAGAACTCCAATGCTATTTGTTTGAGGAAAAAAAGGAGTTTCTTTTAAGCAAAAGAGACAAAAACTTAAGATTAAAAAAAAAATACTAAGGAGTTGAATGACTTCTATTTATATACACATACAGTGATTTCTTTTTTGACAGAATGTAAAATTAAATAAAAAAATTAAAACTAATGATAAATTTTGAGCGGATAATTATTTAAATAATCAATAGGAAATCATTTTTCAGCTCAAACATGCACCCAAAATCTCATGGATGATCAATGTGAAATTAAAATTTTCCTCAACATATATTACCATTATGGGTAACCCTCCTTCTAAAATATTTAATCTGAGCATAAGTTTTATAACATTAGATTCCTTAATAGATTTAGATTCTCTCAATAAACTATCATTAGACTAATCCAAATTGACATGTTAAATAAGGTAATGTAAGTTATAGCCAAGAGTGGAAGACAGAAGTTTATAAGAACCAAACAGAAAGCAGTTTCCTAATGCATACGATGAGTAGCTCTTTTTTCCAAAACCCAGATTTGGAAATGTTGCAACAAGATCCTACTAATATTCTGTGTGAACCATTTCATCATGACCCTAATATTCATGATTATCTTTCCTTTGACATGGTTGACCAACAAGGACCAACAAAAACTGAACCAAATCATGAACTAGTGAAGAACTTTGAAACTAAAGAAGAAAGATCATATATAGGTGTGAGGAAGAGACCTTGGGGGAAATTTGCTGCAGAGATCAGAGATACAACAAGAGGAGGAAGAAGAGTTTGGCTAGGAACATTTGATAGTGCTGAAGATGCTGCTTTAGCTTATGATCAAGCTGCATTTTCAATGAGAGGTAATAATGCTGTGCTCAACTTTTCTGTCCAAAGGGTCAAAGAATCTTTGCAAGAGATTCAATATGATTGCAGAAAAGGATCTTCACCTGCACTTGCACTCAAGGAGAGACGCTATAATCAAAGAAAGATGTCATCAAAAGGTGTAAAGAATAAAGCAGGGAAACAAGATCAATCAGAAGGACCAAGTGTTTTGGTGGTACAAGACTTGGGAGTTGAATATCTTGAGCAACTTCTATCCATATCTGATCAAAGTACTAGCACTAGCAGTTACTTCAAATCAACTTTTTAATTTCAGTAATTTTTTTAACTGAGTATTTTCCTTCTGTTTTTTTTTTATTTTTTTACAACATAATTTATTCTGCTTGTTTAGGTTTTGTATTCTCTTTTTATTTTTTCACAAGAAGCAATTTATTCATAATTTGACTTACAAGAGTATATACTAGTATCCATCCTTAGATAGAACCAAACAAGTACCTTAATATTAAGACAGACATAACATTTAGGACATACAATGTGCCAACACATATTTAATTAGCATCACTCAACCTTAAAAATGCCATTGAAAAATCTACCTAGTACTTCTCCAAAAAAAAAATGTTCAATATAATCATTGAAACTAATCAAGAGAAATTCAAACATGTAATACTATTCATGCAGGTTTTGTGTGTTTGAAATTCAAGTGAAGAATAGGAGTACGTCAAATTAAACTGATCCTAACCATAATTAAGGTTTAAAATATTGTTAAGGTCACAATTTGGATCTGCACTTTGTCAAGGAAAAACTGCACATATCAATAGATCCTAAGATTTTTGGTACCCTGTGTAAATCAATAAAGTTGTACATTTTAATTATTTGAATGTCTTTCTTCATGTATTTTTTATTGCAAAAGATTCATTCATAATCATGGTTCTCTAAAAACATATTTTCGATACAATTAATCAAATGCAGTTGAAAAAAAAAATCTATATAATATTAACTACTAAGTTAAAATAATATTAGCTTGAATGTATGGAATGCTAACCCGAATGTATGGAATGCTAACCCATAAACGTTACATTATGGCAATGTACATTTACTGAACATAAATGATCTAAACGTACATAATTCCAAAATGTTAACCAAATTATTGAGCACTGAACAAGTTCCGTGTGGACAATGGGTATGCCAAACAAAGAAATACCACTTCTTCTTTCTCAAAGTGGGTCCAACAAACAGAGATTGATAGAGGAAATTTAAGTGGAGATTCGACAATCGAGCATATTGTTCAATATACGACAAAAATAGAAGAACTTGTTCACGACCAAGAAAAATGATGAGTGATAGATATTTAGCGAGTAATATAATAAAGTTCGTTTTCACGAGGATCGTGTTAATCTCAAGTAAACAATAGTATTATGAAATAGGATGTGTAAAGTTTATTTTAGTTGCCCGAGGCAGTAGATTTGTTGTGCATAAAAATCAATAATATAAATTAAAGATTGTTGAGAAAATATAGAGACAGAGACTAGGTCTTTTGAATCCTCTGAGTTCCCCTAATTGGTACATTGCATCTATTTCTTATGAATATTTCTCTAGTTTTACGATGGTTAACTAAAATAGCCTAATCAATCCCCTTGACTTAGGACCCTCTTCTCATATTACAGTCTCTAATTCCTTAGGTGATCTAATATTTTTTGAAGGTTTTAAGAGCGTTAACCTAGCTAATATCACAAATAAACGATTATCCATTCCTAGACTAACCTTGTTTATCTGAACAATTCAATTAGGTCTAAGTTGAAAGTTATGGTCAGTAGTCATTCATTCTCACGAATTCATGTTTATATGTGATCAGGATATAAAAAGCATTAAGAACAATTGAATTCAATAAAACTAGATTAATATTCACAATAATAGAGTTTCACACCAACATGGTTCAATTAGAGTTATATAAGAATCATCTCAGACCTAATCTCTAAGAGATTTAGCTACTCATAATTGAGTTTACAAATAGCATAATCAATGAAAGAATTAAAACATACATCAACCGGTAAAAGGATGATGAAATCACCCTCTTTGCAGTCTCTAGGTCTCAAAATCACATTTTTCTCTATTAAAATCGTAACCCTTGTTTTTAGAACAGACTTCAGCTTAAATAGGCACAAAAATTCGCCTAATCGTGTCACGATTCAAGTAAATCGTGTCCCGATTCTCTTTTACCAAGCTCATGGACCACAAATGTATGGCCCAAATCGTGACACGAAAATTAATGCCAACGTGTCCCGATACAATGTCGAATGCACCACTTCCTTGCCTGTGAAATCGTGTCCCTATTCTTTTCAATCGTGACACGTTTTGCTTCTTGATCAATACTTCAATATTTTTCTGCTTTTCGCACTTTAACATGCTCAAACTTGTTGTGAACTCAACTATTCTTGGAAAATTACATATAAAATTACATGATAATTACATGATGACATCAATGATCAAAAATCAATGTATTTTGAATCAAGAAAAACGAAGAACAAAAATCAAGAGACTCGCATATGTCGTGGAAGAGAGCAGGTAGAACCCGCTCTGATGATACAATTCCTATGAACACCAGTCATGCAATTGCAATGGTACATAAAAGGTATATGTACAGTGGAGAAGAAAGATGCCAGCTCAATAATCTTTAACAAACTTCCTAAACTGAATAGAAAATTAAATAGAAAACTAACTAACTACTTTTTTTCCCAGTAAGAAAACTAACTATAACTTGAGACTTCACTCCTAACTTACTGGCATCATTTTACTGTTGTTGGTATTAAAAGAAGCATAATAACGTGATATTTTTTTCCCTTCTTGATCTATTTGGTTAATTATATGACAAGTTGTCTAAACCATGGGCGATAATATATTTATTCTCCTCTAAATCAAATAGCTAAACATAGCATTGCAAGCTAAATAATCTCTTTAGAATGCGTTGAGTAGTTCTGCTATAGATGTCATTCGCAGGCCCACATGTCATCATGCGTGCTTGAGACAAAATTGTTCTATTTTTGTCATAGAATACTAAAAAAATATGATAAATGATATTTGCATAACAATTTTAGATAACTTGTAAGATAATTCTTTCTCATATGCTTTTATTGTTTTTTTACTCTCTATATTGTTTGTCCCAAAAGAAGAGGGAAGAAAAATGTATTCTAAAAAATTGTCACAAAATGATGGGATAAGTATGATTGAGTGATCTCTCTATATTGTTTGTCCGAAAAAAAATGGAAGAAAAATGCTCTTCCAGAAGTTGTCACAAAATAATTGTATAAGTATCAGTACTAAAAAATTATTTGTCGTAAAGGATACATAAATTGATTAAATATATCACGAGTATGATTTTTAATTAAATATTATGAACATGTTCCAAATAATAAGCCACTTTGAAAAAAAAGTCCTAAATTATAATTCACTTTACAAAACCAAATGAAACATTAATATTTTTTCTTTCTATCACATTTTTTACTATTCATTAATTTATTTTCTTTTAATTTCTTTTTCTTATGTTATTAATGAAAGACAAGTTTATAAAAGGGTTCAATATGTGTTTGGTCCCTCTAAATATATCAATTTTTTATTTTAGTCACTCTAAATTCTTTCAACTTTTAATCCCTATAAAATTTTCAATCACAACTTGTGGTCCCTATTTTTAAGTCAATTCATGTGCAGAATTTGTATTTTTTAACAAAATTGTAGAATATTGTAAAAATCTCTCCCAAAAAAATTAGAATTTTTCAACAAAACATGAATATTTAACTGTAAAAAATATAAAAATTCATATTGAATTCATGTTTGTTGTTAAAGAATTCTAATTTTTTTTGGAGAGATTTTTATAATATTATAAACTTTTATTGAAAATTATGAATTCTATATATAAGTTTACTTAAAAAAAATGGGACCTAAAGCGGTGATGGAAAACTTTTGGGGACTAAAAATAAAAGAAATTTTTAGAGGGACTAAAACGAAAAGTTGGTATATTTATAGAGGACAAAAGATATTTAACACTTTATAAAATCACCTTTGATTTCTCTTTCTTACATAAAATTAACCATATTTCTTAAATTGTAAAGGAATAAAAGTGTTATTTGCAACATCTTGTTCAGGCAACAAGATCTGTCCTATGATACCGTTGATTTAATCTCATTAGGTGCTCAAGCCTTCCTTATTATAGATCTGTGTTGTAATGTTTTGCACCTTCTTTTTGTTTTGATGTAAGCACTTATGTTGTTAAGGGTTCTGGCCCTCTCTAGGTGCCCTATCTAGGTCTTTTATAGTATTTCTTTGCTTGATAAAAAAAAAAACCATATTTCTTAAATTGTGTTAAACAATTTCATTCCTTGAAATCAAGAAATGAACACTTTTGAAACAACTGACAAGTGGAAGAGTCTCAAGTGATAATATTGATAGAGCATGTAGTGTGTCCTTCATGAGTGAAGTTGGACTCAAAATTGAGTTAGGATCCTCTTCATTATTTTGTGTCCTCTCTATTTCTTCCGATGAGATCCTTGAGTGACCATGTGTATTATGCCTCTAGTGATTGCATGATTTTATTTATTTTTTTGTTTGGAGAAGTGATAGCATGAATTAATGCTAAGCTAATAGTGTGGTTGTTGAGCTTGATCGAAGTGTGGGTCCAGTCAATGTAATCTTGTGGATGTTTTATAAGGAAAATGTTACATAAACACCATTTATTTCCATACACCTTTGTACACCCCGTGCATTGGGAAGAGACAAGATGAGATGAAAGAGAAAGTGTGATTGTGTGGGGTTCATTTAACCACGTGTCCGATTTTTGTGTGGATGTCCAAGGGTGTATTGCCACTTAAAGATATCTATATATCATTACTCGTTTTATAATTTCGTATAACTGTACTCCTTAATTTGTAAGCAAAACATTTTACATAAAATAATCATGAAAACTATAAGGTGGTTTTTGCAAGGATCCGCAAACGAATATAGTGGGTTCATTCTGAAGTTAACAAAGTGGTTCATTCATTTTTTAGGTTTATTCGTTAGCTAGGTAGAGCCTATATTTGTTTTAATCCTTGTCCCTATCTTTTCTATAATTCTTCTGTATAGATGATAGTTTTTTTTATTAATCAAATAAATTATAACGCCTTCTCCTAAAATAATCTTGTGGAGTACTATTCTTTGCATTGGTTCAATTTGTACGTACGTGCAGTTCATCTACTGAATAATGAAGTTTATTTAATGAATAAAATAATTATTATGTTACTACATATGAGACACACACAGGTGTAGGGACATGTGATCATTTGTTTGAATCTTAATTCTTGTTTGGTTAACTTAATTATGTCACGCTTCTAGATGGTCATGCTATGTATTATTGCCATATTAAACAACATTGAAACCTAGTTCATAAATCTTTTATTTTTTTGAAACCTAGGTCATGCTATGTATTATTTCATATATATTTTAATATGAAATTTTGTATTATTACTTGAATGATTACTGCTTATTAATATTACAGTTCATATATATATCGTAAGCCTTTTAGATCAATTAATTAAAAAAAATAAGCCTATTAGATCTAGATTCTCATAACTGTTTTTTGACAAAAAAGTATGCTTTTTGATTAGTACTAGATTCTCTTAACTAATAAATGGTTATTACTATATTTCTAGCCACATTAGGATAATCCAAATCCAAAATTCATAATTGAATAACAACCTGAAGTGGGGGTTGACAATTAATCTGATGCAATTATAAATATTATAGCCAAAAGGGGAGCCAACACAAGAAGCAATAGAAAAGCACTTCTTGCCTAATAGGATATAAGTCTCCCCTTTTTCCTAAACTCAGATATGGAAATGCTGCAACAAAGCCCTTCAGAAATTCCCTTCGAATTGTTAGGTATTCATGATTGTCTTACCTTTGATATGGTTGATTTCTCATCGAGTTCGCAGACAATAATTACCGAAAACGAGCCAAAACAATCAATGTTGAAGTCATCTGAAGCTAAACAAGTAATGCAGAACAATTATAAGATTGATCAAAAGTCATATATAGGTGTTAGGAAAAGACCTTGGGGAAAATATGCTGCAGAAATCAGAGATACAACTAGAGGAGGAAGAAGGGTTTGGCTAGGAACATTTGACAGTGCTGAAGATGCTGCTTTGGCTTATGATCAAGCTGCATTTTCAATGAGAGGTAACAATGCTTTCCTCAATTTTTCTTTCCAAAGAGTCAAAAAATCTTTGCAAGAGATTCAATATGATTGCAGAAAAGGGTCTTCACCTGCACTTGCACTCAAAGAGAGACACTACACCCAAAGAAAATTGAGGTCATCATCAAAAAGTAAAAAGGGTAATGCAGGGAAATTTCAAGAAACGGCAGAGGGATCATCAAGTACTGTGTTGGTGTTAGAGGATTTGGGAGTTGAATATCTTGAGAAACTTCTAAGTATGTCAGATAATCAAAGTCCAAGCTCAAAACCAATTTCTAATGATTAACTTTGTTTGTAATTTTCTTTCTGTTTTTTGTTGTTGCAATTTTTACAACATTAATTATTCAGCTAGGGCATATTGCAAATATTCTTGCTACTTTGAAATTCTAGCTGCATTTGATTCCTGTTAATTCATTAGGTCTAAATTGTCATCTCTGAAAGTTTCTCCTTTCAAATACTGTCCTTCATCCTGCAGAGGTTCAGTTTATATTCAGCTTCAGATAACAATTTAACAATCTAAAAAGGATACAGGTTATATTATTTCCATAACAGTACAAGATGTGCTTCTCATGTTAGATAGTAATATATATGAAAGACTATATATTCTGATTTCTGTGTAAACCTTTCTGATTTAATAAATAGTTCAAAATTAAGTTTATATCTAATTAACATGTTGCATGATTAAAATACACATCATAAAAAGAATTAAGGAATCAAACGAAATCAATTATAATTTCCAAATATTATTGCAAATTGTGAAAATTTAAGTGATACATTTCAAGATATGAAATGTTTCTAGATTTTAAGAGAAATGAAGTGAAGCTACTAAGAAAGATGAACCTCAACACAAAATAAAATGTTTCCAAATAATTAGTATCATGGAACAGATACATGGAATACTAAAGGAAACTCAACATAACGAACCTGAACCGATACTTGAAAATGTCCAAGTGACTAAGGTGGCAAATGCGATTGAAGGTACATCAACGCTACAACCGAGAGGACAGTCCGGCACCTCCTTCCATTTTTTATTGGAGAATGTTATAGATATTGTGGAGCTCAATCCGATTGATACTTTGGGAATGGTTCAGCAAAGAGAGGAAAGTACTTCTATTTAGAGTCGGTTCAGCCATTGAATACCGAATTGGAAATGATAACAAAATGCATAGGTTGTTAGAAGGAGATCGATTAAGCATATACAAATGATATGCCACATAATTACCTTATTTTCCCTGTGAGGGAATAAGAAAATTAAGGAACCTGCGGCTATTGGAAAACTACAACTATTGTTAACCAAGGAAAATAATTCGTCATAAAAATAAGATACACTTGGGCCAGAAAAGCCCATGCTAAAAAAATAGAAAAAAAAATTTCAGCACGGGTTTTTTCCAGTAGAAAAAACGTATTTGTGTGTTGTTTTTTGAAACGTATCAATAAGCTAGATCCATACTTCGAGTTGTTTTAGTCCCTAAATAAATTCGTACACTTAAGAAATCTGTCTGACAAGCGGACTTACACCTTTTACAACCAACACAGTCCTCTATTCTTGGGGAAGAAGCTATATTTGCTTAGCTTTACATCCATCCCAAGGTATCCTTTCTAATACATTTGCAGAACAAGCTCGGACACATTGAGTACATCCTATACATGTATCATAAATCTTTACTATATGTGACATTGTATCTATAGTAACTTTTGAACATAAAAAATGAAAATTATTGATCTAGTAAACTCGTAAATGAATCATATATTTATATACCAGATTAATCAATGATTTGTCATAATATTGTTAATTGTTAATAAAAAAAGATGTCTAGATAAATTTAGAAGAAGGAATAGAAGAGGACTAGGATACTTTGATTTTTATGATTTAGGCAATGCAAACATGATCATAAGTTGTGTAGAATACATATTAATTTGAATTGATAAATAACACTCCCTATTTGAATTGATTTTTTTTTATTGATTGATACGGGTTGATTTTCTGTTACGAGCAATTGCGGAAACAATAGCTAGACCGATAGCTGCTTCAGACTTCAGTGGTTGCTAGCTATAACGAAAATTGAAAAAATAGGTGTTGCGACATCTCTTGGTGTGTCTACTTGTTTACATGCATTTTATCGTCACATATTAACAGAAGGAAATGCTTGTGCTAATATGCTGCCCTGGCTAGTTAAGGTCATGCATGTTATTATAAATGTTGTTTGGTGGGATTCGTTACCTATTTTTCTTTGGCAGGATTTTTACATGGACATACATGGTCTTTGATTTTTATTTTTTTTGAAAACTTGGTATGTGATCCAAGGATCGACTAATCCGAGAGGATCAATCCCACCGCCCACTTGCGGGAATTTTTTTAAAACCCTTTGCATGGTCTTTCGAATTTTAGATTCTCTTAGTTTCCACTTTTGTTGTTATTATTTTAGGGTTTTGGCCTAATCCTCTCTCTTATATAGTTATCCATTTTTAATAAAATTTCAGAGTAGATGGTAGAGGATGGGAGTAGCTATGGAGTGTCAACCTTGTTGGGATGTCTCTCTTGATTAAAAAAATACAAAGAAGGATGAGACAATTAATATCCACTAAGTTATATACACGACTGAAAGACAATTTCTTATGAAAAACTCATGAATAGTTGAAGGACCCCAAATCTTAGTTGATCATATAGAGAATTGGTGTTTCCCATTTTTTGGGATCAAATCTGGAGAGTCGAAGCATCATACATGTCTTAGAGAAATGAATCATTTCATATGTGAGATGTGAGTGTTATCATTCTTTAAGTACTCTTTAGGGGAGTATTGTAGAGTGATACACTTAAGTTGGGTTACATTATTGTAATCTTATTTGAAATAATGAATAAATTATCAGCAGAAGAAAAATGACATATATCCATGGAGGCTTATAGTGACGGATCAAAAACCAGAGCTATACAACATATGTTAGTATTCTCGCAGACATAGCAAGAAGGGTTGAACCACATAAGTCTTTATGTGTGCTATTACTTTCTTTCTGATACGTCCATGTACATTCCATCTAAAATCTTTGGGCATGTAAATTAATCGTTGGCGTGTGTGGCTTTCCCCTAAAATTTAGGAAGTACTAATTTTTCTATTATTTCTTACAATTGTTCTACATCTCACATATCTAGCTTCTCTATTTTTTTTTCACAATATTCTGAAAAGAGTTATGTTTCATTGACACCTCTAGCTGGTATCAAACCATTCTTCTACACCCCTTAGCTCGCAAGATTTTTTGACTGAAAAGTCAAAATAATGATAAAATAAATAAAGAAAAGAAAAATTAAAAAATCACCCTCTCTCTTATTACCTTCCTCTCTGCTCTTTGGCTCTTTTTTCCTCTTGCTCTTCCTTGTCGCAAATTCACCTGACACACACCATTCTCCTCCCAAACACTATCACAATCTCCGGAACTCATCGTTGAACTTGCCTGAACTCACGAAGGTGAGAGAACGGCAAAGAAGAGAGATGAAAATCAAACAGAGCAACGACAATTAACAGATAAAGAGAACGGCGGGAGTGATAGCGACCGGAGACGGTGAGAGTGAGAGGGATCGGCGAAGATGAAAATGAGGGAGATTGGAGACAACAAGAGTGACGGAGCTACCAGAGAGAACCACGACAAGACGCGAGAGACAAGGTACATGATTTGGCATAAAATTCGGCTAAAACGAGGCGAAGGGTGGCGGTGGAGTGGCCGGAGAAGAAAGACACGTGAGTCGACAGGAAGTGAGAGGTGGTTGGAGGAGAGAGAGGGATTATCTGTTTTTATTTTATTTTTATTTGTTTATTGGATTTGATGAGTCACAAAAAAAAATGCAAGGTGGGAGTGTACATGAGAGGTTTGCCACATGGGGTGGTACATGTATAAGAACTCTTCTGGAAAAAAGTACCTAGTTAAATATGTCATGAACAGGGTCGGGTTGAAGTTATGGTAACTAGGTAAGAGTTGGAGAATCCAGGGGAGTTCTAGAGCGACAATTGGATTGATGAAAACTATTAATAGACTTAGACACTATGGGCATGTTTAGATTGAGCTTATTTTAATCTTTTGAAAAATAGCTTATGCAAATAATTAAGCTTTTATGTTAATTTATAAGATCTGACTAACAAAAATTGTATATTTATAAGTTGTTCGTTCATAAACTACCTTAACAAGCTTATAAATAGTACATTAATGCTTATTTATTTGCATAAGCTCTAAAATAAACTATTCCAAACGGACCATATATCTCCACCAAAATTCTTAAAACATTTTGTATATGGATCACATCTTTTATATATGTTTCAATTACCTTGTTTCTAGATGATATGAGACTTACTGCTCGTACTTGAACTCCAACAATCCCTTCTTAAATGTGAGTGTCCACATCGCTACTTACACGGATGTCAATTAAACACAAACAAAATGTCATGATTGTGACTCCACCACCAAGAAGGTTATTGATACAAGGACTCAAGACACGAGATCCACTCCCCACTCCATCATAAAATCGAATGAAGATCAGTTTGATACTACTTGTTGGAGAGTCCAAAGGAGTACAAGGGCAACAACACATGTAATGACCATATAGAGTGTATTTAAGTATTGTCTTTGAAATGGTTCTTCGATGATATTTTACTAGGAATGTATTCTTAGCCACTTGGAAGAGTATTCTTAGTTTCCAGTGACTCCAACAAAAAGATAGGGTTTGAGGGAAGAATTTTACCAAACAAAAATTCAACGATTTCTATGTTATGTTATACAATGATATGCATGAAATATACCGGTAAATACGAAAATTAATGCAAAGAAAAACTTGAATTTCCACTTGAAGAAACAATTCATACCTGAAAATGAATTCTCATTTGTGATTCACCACTTGCATCCTAGGCTAGCTCTCGAACAAAAACTTGAACTATGCATATCTGCCTGCCTTATGAATTGCAAGGGAAAATCCATAATTAATGTATTGGCATGTGAACGCATAATTACAAATTAATAGTCGCATATTCAACATTTATAATGGCTAAACTTGTTGTGTCTAAAAGGGTAAACATTCCTAGCAACAATAAGATAGATGCATATTTCTAGATAATTAATTCTGACGTGCCCTAAAAAATATAGAATGAAAAACTGAGGACATTTCACTTAGAAGGTGATACACTGACCATTAACATGATAGAAAAATTCAGGAAATGCGTCTATGTATTATGTATATGTTTGTTTACTGAATAAGATATTAATCTAACTAATTAACCTTAAAAAAATATGCTAACTAAACTAAATGATTAATTTAATAGGGATATTTATAAAAGAGTGGGTTGGATAGCTCAACTAGTTTGAAATAAGATCAGGAGTTTGTGATCTTGAGTTCAAACCTGGATAAATGAGAAGATTAATCTAACAACTAATATTGACATCTCTTATTCAAAAACAAACACAAAAACAAAAAATTCATAAGTATATCATATTGTGTTATGTTGTGTTGTGTTGAGAATGGATAGCCAAAGAACCATACACAAACACACACAAAAAGAACTATGCAAATTAGAATCTTCTTTAGTGGACCAATAAATTTATTTTAAAATAAATTTAAAATATATCAACGATTTGTATTAAAGTGGTGTAAGTTGGACCAATGTATTTGGTGGTCCAAACTAAACTTTACCTATAAGATAAGATATATAGCAAGGAAGCAAATATGTGAAGTCAAACATTTGATACACAAATTCCATGTTGAATCCCCCAATCCAGCAATGATACACAAGTATTATTTTTATGCATAATATGTGTCTTGTCTTAAGAACCGATTGATATATGAAGTTTTCATCAAATTAAAATTAATTTAAATGAAATCACATAAATACATGTCTTTATCTAATGCACTGATCATCTGTCATCGTGACCTTAACTCAGTTGGTATGGACAATACATAATATATGTAAGGTCTGAGGTTCAAACCCCGACAAAAAAATGCACTGATAATCCACCATGGATCTTAATTAATTCAATGAAATTACATTATTTTCCTCTCCAAATATGTATACGATGAAAGGGGGCTTAATGTATCATAGAATATATAGTGGCGCACCAGGGCCAGCTAGCATGTGTCCAAACAAGATGTATACAAATGTGAAAGGCTCTAAAGCTAAGATAAAATCACTAAAATGCCACAAGTGTAAAACAGCTTGCTTAAAGAGGACCAACAAAAAGTTGTCCAACAGTATATATATAGTTATATCTGGAAGGTTTATCTTTCTTATGCAAGCTATTGTTTTATGAAATCAAAATATTGATTCTTGAAAATTGTCTAACGAACTACTAACTCGGTGTTCTTGTAAAAAAAAAAAAAAGTATGGGAAACGAAGTTATTAGTCAGTTAATTTCGCTCTCAAATTAATACTAGTATAACATGGTTAACTCTTCATTTTTTGTCTTGATGAAATGATAGACACTATCTCAAACTCACACATATAACTGTGATGTCTCAGTTCAAATCAGGATGAAAATGTTCAATCTAACGATATCAGCATTAAAAGTTGAGTTAGATATACCAAACACAAGACTATATTATTTGTTCTATACTATAACTATGACATTTTGGTTTTAAAAGTTTTCTTAGCAATAACAACTATCAGACAGTAATTTTTAGTAATATAACACTTATAAACAAGTTATTAAAATCTTGCTTAGTAATTTTTTTTTTAACGGAAAAATTTATTAAAAACTAGATCCCTACTCAAGACGAAGAGAGACCAATAAATTAGAGATTACAAAATAAAGGCGCCGTATATAGGCAGAACATCCAAAAAAACACCATAAAAGACACCAATACACATCACCTAACCAAGTCCTACTTTCAACACCCATGAGAACAACAACCACCAAAATCAACTTCACCACCTAAATCAAACTCCATTGCAAACAACCACTGAAAATGAAATCCATAGTCATCCATCGCCAGCTACTCACCCCAAATAAACCCCTCTAAATCAAACAAGCTCTTCTCATAAACATAGTTGAGCCACATCCGAAAATATCTTATTCCAACACTCATACTTCCACCACCACTCTACCCCCAATTCATCGAATAAAAACACCATAATTAGCCCAACCCAAAGCAAACTTGAATCAAATAATTGATTATTCCTCTTCGTAACTCATGAGTAATAAAAAGTGCATAATTAAATGAAATATCACTTGCAAATAGAATCCATTCTTAATCAAAATGCTTATGGCATTATAAGATTTCAACAACAAAAAATGTAGAAATGCAAAATAGGGTTTAACAGAACTAGTCATGTTTTGAAACAAATAAATTAAACTATAGTAAATTAATTAGTACTTACATTTGTGTATGTATATAGAGTTGCTCAAGCCAGCCATCGTGTGCTTCAAGTACGCATTAAGTCCTGCAATTCCTTTATTTCCTGAATATAAGAAGATAGAGAGGATGAAGATATTGTCCAAGTTTGTTTTGCTCACTCTAGTCAAAATCTTACTATAATTTCAACGTCAAAAAGTGGGTGGGACACATATTGGTGAATGATAATTTGAAAACAAAGTTAAATTAGCAGACAGATGCAAACAAGTGGCATATAAATACTCCTAGTTGATCAAAAGTGGGATATAAATTCATGAACATTGAAAATGATGAGAGGATGCGCTGCACGCGCCTTTGTTTTATTAGAAAAAATAGTAATTTTTGCTCGCGTGGTTCATGTACTATTTACCAACATGAAAGTTGAATTAATTTGCTTTTCTTTTTTCACCTCACAAGAGACAAATATTGGAAGAAAAGCCACAGTGAAATTTGATAGTTCGGACTAAAGTTAATAGAAGAAGATTTAATTATTCCATTATTTTATTTTATTTTTCAAAATATGTATGTGTGACTAGGGTGTCATAGTTTGGTTTACTTTGATTTTGAGTAAAAAAATGTTCAAACTGATCAAATTTATATCGATTTGGTTCGATTTTCAACATTTTTTAAAAGTGGAATTGGTGTAAACTAAATTGATGATATGCACTTTGATTGGTTTGGTTGATTAGTTAAAATACTTCAATTTTGTTAAGATCAATAAGTTTGGTTCATATACAATATCTCATGCTGGGAGTTAAATTGGAAAAGTATCCCATCCTTATGTCGTAGTCTCTATTTCTATAATTGAGACTTCAATCATTGTTGAGGGAGCTTTTGGCATCACATTTTGCAGCTGCAACCACTTCCAATATCGATGTAACATGTTGCCCTTTTTTGCATCCCATCAAGAATCAACAAAGGGTTTTGTTTATTATTATATGATAGTTTTTCGGTGCTTTGAGGCGGTGAATAAAGTCAATGTCGAAACAACCCTGATGTGAAAATGAGATGATTTGCTTTCCTTATATGTGAGGAATAATCATGCGTTGCGCCATACTTCATGTCGAGTTGAACACCTCAAAATGACTAGCCAATGTTTCCGTTATTGGGTATGTTTTCCTCTTTGTGCATGGGATTACTAGTTAGACAATCCATCGAATAATCGGGTTGGATCTTTTAGGCCCGTATCATTACAAGAACATATGCATGTTTTATAGGTCTAAACAAATTCATTATTAAAGGGTTGAAAATTCCAACTAATGGATGACTTATTTCAAAATATGTTTGAGGTTTTCTATTTGACTATTTGCTGCGATTAGCATATTGAAAAATCATGTGTTTATATTGAGCAAACCACGATAAACTTATGTTTTTGGTTTTCAATTTTGTGAGAACTTGTACTTTTGATATGAGTTTTATTTCACTAAAAGATTAAAACATTTAGTCAATGGGTTGGCGGGTTAGTGTAATTTTTTTTGGTGTGCAGCAGAAGAAGAGTGTAAAGAAAGAATACGGAAAAAGATATTTGTTATGATATTGAAGAGATGGTTTTGTTAAAGATGAATGCTATATGAACATCATTTTTGCACAACCAACAACTTCTTTGCTATTTTTTAATATTTTTTTAGTGATATCGATTTACGTGCTATTCACAATTTTATTTTTTTTTAAGAAACTAAGCAAAACTTTATTAAAGTGAGGCAAAATAGGAAACTTTATTAAAGTGATATCAATTGTGTGATATCTAACTTTAATAAAGGAATTTGTCTGAGCAAAACTTTATTAAAGAGATATAAAATGGTTGTTCAAATAACACAACTCTTTAAAAAAATTAACATAAACAAACTAACATTAAGATTACAATGATTAATACTACTTACTTGTGTTTTTGTGGAGATGATTCACTTGAATTTCGTCAAAACGGAATTGGAGGAATTTGAGAGAAATTAGAGAAGTTATGAAAAACACTTGAAACTGATATGTTTCTGATGCTTATGTTTCTGTATAAAGGACGCATCGGCAATTAACTTCCGATAGAACCGGCGGTAGTTAACTGCCGAAGCTTTCCTCGGTAGTTAACTGACGCCGGTTCTTTTCATCGGTAGTTAAGGCATTTACGTCTTTTAATAGTCTTTTTCTGTATTTTTAAATGTGTCAACAACCATTTTCTCATCCCGATGGATGTATTTTTCATTCAAAAAAGAATCGTTAATTGGATCTAAATCCTTTTTTGGTCAACTTCAAGGCGGCGCTATTATTGTCCAAAGAAAATTTTAAAACTGTTTTCAACAGCGTCCGTTCATAATTTTAGTGACATCGCTATTAAATTCGGTTGCTGTCATGACAGATACATTTTTGGCTCATATGCCTGCCTTTTGTTGTTCTTTATTACAGTATTATAAAAAAAATGAAAAATATTTCTGCGATTTTTTATGAGTGAAATTTCAATTTTCTTCGCTTTCTGGAAAGAAGTCCAAGATCTAGTATCCTTAAAAAACAAATAATTCTTTATTATGCCTGGATTTTTGGCTCATATGCCTGGGTTCTTTATTTATAAAAAAAATTCTTGGATTTTATAGCTTTTAACGAGTGATAGTGTTTTATAAAAAAAAAAAAAAAAAACGAGTGATACTGTATTT
>Ga0315913_1002840_pt1 | contig 20591 bp, 18 predicted proteins | sample MpolsnodulesMG_FD_207736 | JGI IMG/M metagenome (GOLD analysis project Ga0315913, IMG submission 207736) | Medicago polymorpha root nodule microbial communities from Los Angeles, California, United States - small nodules | ecosystem: Host-associated > Plants > Roots > Nodule | place: USA... | reverse complement strand
TGCACTTACGACGTTTCAATTTACATTGTTGAGGTTAACTTAAATTCAGTTTAAGTAGGTTCATGTAAACTACTTAAACTGAGTTTACATGACCTGCTTAAACTGAGTTTACGTGACCTACTTAAACTAAGTTTACATGTACATACTTAAACTGAGATTACGTAGAATGATTGAACAAGGCTGAACTTTTAGCTGTACACTTAAACTCAGTTTACATGACCTACTTAAACTAAGTTTACATGACCTACTTAAACTAAGTTTACATGACCTACTAAAACTGAGTTTAAATATGTACACTTAAACTCAGTTTACATGACATACTTAAACTAAGTTTACATGACCTACTTAAACTAAGTTTACATGACCTACTAAAACTGAGTTTAAATATGTACACTTAAACTCAGTTTACATGACATACTTAAACTAAGTTCACATGACCTACTTAAACTGAGTTTAAGTATGTACACTTAAACTCAGTTTACATGACCTACTTAAACTAAGTTTACATGGCCTATTAAACCGAGTTTAAATATGTACACTTAAACTCAGTTTACATGACATACTTAAACTGAGTTTAAGTATGTACACTTAAACTCAATTTACATGGCCTACTTAAACTGAGTTTTGGGGTGTAACCAAAAAAGAAGGAAGAGGTTTTTTGATAATTAAATTTTATGCAATGGTAATTTTGTCATTTTGGGGTGTAACCAGGATTACACAGGGTGTAATTAGAAAAACTCTTATTTTTATTATTATGATTTCGTTTTGATTTTCCTATTTTTAGGGATAAGTGTTTAGTCTTCTGTATTAAGTCAGTATTAGGTTACTATTAATAATATTCAAGGTTATTATTATTATTATTTTCTGGCCTCCTTTTATCTAAAATCCCAAAACTTCTACATGGTATCTAGAGCATGGCTCAATCCTTCTTAAACTGTCTCGCCACTATCCCATTGCACTTTTGACAACAGAATGACAAAACAGTTCAAGGAGGATTGGACCATGTTCTGGTACCATGTTGAAGTTGTGTGATTTTAGATAGAACATTGAATATTATGGATAACCACTTGATATGAAAGACCAAACCCTAATTTCTATTTATATAGATACATAGAATTAGCCCTAAATAAATAGAAAAATCAATAATAAAAATTAATAGTTTAAAATCTAATCCTTAGAAATAATATAATATAAGATACTCAGATTTAAACTGATCATTGGAAATAACTTAAGATACTTTAATATAATATATTGAGATATTTTCTTATATTCTAACCAATTGTTGTAACAAGTAGAGTAGTCCTGTTTTTATTGTTAAATTTATTTTACCTAGTCATTTTAGCTGCTGACTTAAATATTTTGTGTCCTCTCAGGTACTGAAGGAGTGGCATGGAATTCTTGATTGTCATTATTTGATGCTGGAAGCTTGTGAAGTAAACTCCGTTTCTGAAGAGGACTATACTGACTTGGGAAGAGCTGGTTTAGGCAGTTGTTTGCTTGGAGGCTTGCCAGATTGGCTAGTTGCTTATGCGGCTCGCCTTGTATGTGCTTTGCTTTCTCCGTGTTGTCTTGATGTTTTTCACTTTCTACTTTTATATTGGGAAAAATCCAAGTCCCACATCGGATAGATAAGACTCTTGAGAAGATTATATAAAGAGGAGGCAATCCTCACCTTACAAGCCGGTTTTGTAAGGATGAGTTAGGCCCCAAATTTCAACATTTTATTTATTCTGACATTGTGGTTTGGTGCAGGTGAGATTTATTAACTTTGAAAGAACGAAGCTTCCCGAGGCAATTCTAAAGCATAACTTGGAAGAAAAAAGGAAATATTTTTCAGAAATATGTCTTGAAGTTGAGAGGAGTGATGCAGAGGTTCAGGTGTGCTCTTTGTTTCTCTTCCTGTCCTTTATTATCAAAAGAAGACTAGTTTAATTAACATTTATTTCCTTTCTTATGTCTCTTTGTGACTCAGGCCGAGGGTGTGTACAACCAGAGGCTTCAGAATCTTGCAGTCACTCTTGATAAGGTGATTATGCTTCCCATTTTGCTCTGTATTTTCCGGTTTTATAATTGTACTTTTTAATGAAGTTAAGGAGTTTACATTTAAAATATTATCCTGAGAGTAATGGCAATTGTGGTTAGGATCACTGCTAACAAGTACCACTAGGCCAATACTTTTTTAAGATAAGCTGCATGGAACTGCATTCTATAGATGGTCAACAATTTTAGATTCTTCATTTTCCGTGAACAATTTATTCTAGGTAACTACACTCTTTGCTGTAGTGTGAAGCGGATGTTGTAATTTTTGCCCTGTACATTCCAATCTTAGTGTATAGTTGTATTTTGCAAATAAATTTTGTTTCCAGTTTGAAAATGATCTTAATATTTGAGTTGCATTACAGGTAAGATATGTTATGAGATGTATTTTTGGCGATCCAATAAAAGCTCCGCCTCCTCTTGAGAAGCTCAGTCCTGAAGCAGTTGCTTCGTTCCTCTGGAAAGGAGAGGATTCATTTGTTGAGGAGCTTCTTCAGTGCATGACTCCTCATGTGGACGAATCTATTTTGAATGATCTCAAGTCTAAAATTCGTGCCCGTGATCCTTCGAGTTCTAAAGATATTCAGAAAGCGGTTCATAAATCTCTGTTGTGGTAAGTGCTTGCACTACTAATTTGCGTGTAATTCTTCCTGGTGTAACTTGCCATCTTTACGTTATGTTACATTACCTCTTTTTGAAGGTTGAGAGACGAGGTTCGGAATCTTCCTTGTACATACAAATGTCGGCATGATGCTGCTGCCGACTTAATCCATATCTATGCTTATACCAAGCACTTCTTTAGAGTACTGGTATGTTCTGCTGTTAATGCCTATAATCATTGCAATATATTTTAAATGCTTTCTCTTCCTATCATTATTTTTAGTTTTAGTTTAAAATTTTAAGTTATTTTTGTGTGTGCAGGATTATGAAACTATAACTTCACCACCTGTCTATATTAGTCCACTTGACTTAGGTCCTAAGTATGCTGACAAGTTGGGAGCAGGGTTTCAGGAGTATCGGAAGATATATGGTCAAAATTATTGTTTAGGGCAACTGATATTTTGGCATAATCAGAGTGATGTGGAGCCTGATTGTACGCTGTCTAAAGCCAGCAGAGGTAGCTTGTTATTGCCAGACATCAGTTCCTTTTACGCCAAGACTCATAAGCCTTCACGGCAACGTATTTATGGTCCAAAGACTGTCAGATCTATGTTGGCAAGAATGGTTAGTTTTCTTCACGCACCTTTGTGTACTTTTTCGTGTCTAGCTTGTTTACAAATAGGAAATTCTTATTAGTATGAATACATTTTCTGTTTGTTGATTACATAATTTTAATCCTGAGTTGGAATTAGTTAAAAGGGAAAATCGATACTACAAAGCTGTCACCATGCGAGATTCAAATATGGTTTTATAGGCAGTTTTACTTTGTATTTACAAAATCAAATTTCATGATTCAAAACTGTAGGTCACACAGTAGCAATCCAACTGTTTTGTCAAGACATCCCCATCTAGTTGGATTTAATTGAGTTACGAAAAAACGGTAGTTACTGGGTGGTGCAGACTATTATTTAGTTTTTGGTTGTGGCCAAATTTTGTAGTCAAGTAACCAACTGTTATGACTTATGAGTGTTTCTGGATTAAATCTTATGCAAGCATTTCATATTTATTTTTCCTTTTTGTTACCATTACAGCTGTAAAAAAAATGTAGGAAAGTACTATCTGTCTGTAGTTCGGTGACGATCATGAGATTTAGTTTGGGGTAATTTAAAGTTTGTGATTTAGTCAGTAATACTGATCGTTACCTGTGAGCCCATCACATGCTACTGGGTTCTTTAGAATGTAATCTATTTAATTCTCAGGAGATCGCGCACGAATTTCCGTGGAAGCTAATCATGAATGAGTGCTCTCTATACTATGTATTCTGTAGTCTTTGTTGCTAGTGATTAAACATATGCTTCTTTTTATTTTTTTATCCAGGAGAAGCATCCCCAGAGACCTTGGCCCAAAGACCTGATTTGGTCATTCAAAAGTAGTCCTAAATTTTTTGGTAGCCCAATGTTAGACGCTGTAATTAACAAGACTTCACTGGATAGAGAGATGGTTCACTGGTTGAAGCACAGACCTGCTATATTCCAGGCCATGTGGGACCAGTGAAATTTTGCATGGTATGGCTGAAGAAGACAGAACCATTCTGGTCAAACCTTTGTGGTTCATCATCCGGAACTGCCTGCCTCTTTTAGCGTGGGGAGTTTGTATATTAATCTACATCATAATGCATCTCTTTCAGTCATTATTGTGTACAGTTAGTTTTTTTTTTAACCTTTGATTTGTAATTCATTTGGTTGTAGGATATTATTTAGTCTATACAAAAGAAATGAAGAAGAAAAAAAAGTTTAGTTGAAGGCATTTGGTGTCTTCTCATCTTGTCCGTTAAAACTGAACTGAGTTAATCTTTTCTTCTTCTGTAATGTGGTGAATGATAACGAAATTTCTATCTTGATTCATTTAGCTCAAGAAAAGAAAGCGAGATGGGTTTTTACAGAATACCTGAGCCAATGTACATTGACAACAATAGTTCTTCATGTACGATATAGATATACCCTGTTATAACAAAAATGCTCAAAGGAGGTAGAATCACACCAAGTCAACAAGTGTTTGTAATTTTTTCATTCTAACTAATAGACGGTGCTTGGTTATTTTCCTATTTCATCTCTGGATCTTGATATCGTACTAGAACACCCCACTAATGTTGCTATTGCTATTTGACAGAAAAAGTTCTTTGTATAGCAGTTTGTAATAGTCCTATTCCAATTGTGCCCAACTTTCTGGACCAATCTTCGATAAATGGAATGTAATTGGAGGATTAAATGAAACCTTACTTCCAGGGGATCAAAAGGGAGGAAATTTTTCTTTAACTAGGGCATGAGCTTTTGGCCAAGCACTTGGCAGCCGTGGCGTAGTTGATAATCATACTTTAGTATGAAGACACACTTGGCATAGACATTGTAGAGTCAATTAGTATATCTAAAGTGCATGATACAGGGGTTGCAAACATGCAGTGGATAATGATTTTTCAGAAGATTATTTAGTAGTTCTTTGTAGCCTTGACTTGCACACGATCCTCTTCTATGCTTATGAGATCTTCCTAAAACTAGTAAGTTTAATCTTTTTTGTTTTGAAGCTGCTTGCTTGTATTGTCCATGATCGGTCTCAGTATGTTGTAGAGGCCTGGAGGGTGATAGAGGAAATCGAGTTAAGGCTTTGCAAACTTTACAAGAAAAGCTTAAGAAAAAAACAGTCTATGTCAATCATTTTCAATGAAGAGATTTTTGGCATAGAGTACAACTGGATTTTCTTTCAAGAGGAGCTTCATTGGTACCAACGTCAATAGAACAATATTGGTAAATAAAAAAAGTCAACGGGAGAAACTTGGTGATAAGAACATTTTTTCTTCCATGCTCAAACTATGATTAGAAGAAAAGTAATACTACTTTTTTAACCTTAGACTCTTCCCATGCGCCCTATTTTTAACGAAAATACAATTTATTTGGGTCGTATAATCCGAATGCAGGCCAAGGCTACGATGAGAGACCTCTCTAGATCTCCTACCATAAGAGACTTGAATTTTTTTATTTTTTTTTTGCAAAAGAAATATTAACCATTGGATGTACTTGAATTTTTTTAAAGACCATGATATTATCATACTCTCTTTAACACTAAATTATTTTTAGACTCATCCTTCTCTCTTCCACCATCACCACCACCGCAACTCATTTCAACAAAAGTCCAAAGACAATAGAATAATAATTAACGTTACCCATCATCATAAATACCATGAAAATAAAAAAATTCTTCACCGTAGCTTAATTTTTTCATTTTATTATTTTAATGATGTTCACCATAGAAAACAAACCCAGAAATAGATAATGATTAGGAGGTTGAGATAGAGAAAGGGGAATCAACTAGTGGTTTTGATGGTGATTAAAATGTTGAGCTATGATTTAGAGATGATGATGATGATAAAGAATACGATAAGTTGATATGAAAAAAAATCTGAATTTACAGAACACAATAATGGAGGATGGGGATGATTGATGAACACGGTAATGTTGTCCTTCTACGTTTTTCAACCCCTCGTGTTCTTCATGTAGAAACCTAGTTTTACCCTTGACAAGATGTGTATTTCTATAGACATGAAGTGGGTCCTTAATTAAATCAATTAAACAAAGTTCCAACATTGAGATGCCTCAATTGGAAGTTAATACCATACATTTCATCACAAATTGAACGAATATTCAACGGTGTAAATAAACCCCGGTGATTAGCGAAGGTTTAGCGGTGGTGGGTTCTAGATAAATTTTTGCATCAGTTCCAAAAATAACCTTTATAAAAGTGTTATTGGAAATTAGAGTACATATAAACCAATTTAGCATGTAGCATTTCATATTATTTTGGATTTTTAATCTTATCATTGTTGTTATTAATTTTCTGGAGGCATTATAAAGCTTAAGGTTAATTGTTCTCCATTAAATTATAGTGAGAAGAGCAACAACAACACAGTTGCTACAGTACTAGCAGTCAAAGCTCAAGAAAGTGTGTTTCTTTTTCTTGGGGTTGTTTTGGTCGAAGAAAGTGTGAAAAAATTCTAGTGTGGAAGGATTATAGTAAGATTAGTGTTCTTCATCAATCTAATGTGACACATGTCATTTTTTTTATAAAAAAGAAAATCAATCTTTTCTTAACCTCTCTTACCGTAGGAGACCTATTCAAGTCTCCTACCGGAAACGGCGCCCCAAATGCATATTTCAGATTATATAGTCTGAAATCCCTATAAATTCAAGAAAAATGATAGAATTTTGTTTTGGTGTGTTCAAAACTTGTAAATATACGATTTGAAAAATACAATATGAGTCACGTTGGTTGGTATTTTTCATTCCCCACATGAATTTATTTATGTATTTATTTATTTTTCTTAAATCTTTATATCGCATAATTTAATTCCTTTTTCTTTTCCTTTTTCCCTTAGGTGTTTAGATAATATGAGTCAACCAATAATATCTAAGAGGAGAAGACATGATAATGATAATGTTAAACTTAGTGACTTACCTGATTGCATTCTCATTTACATTCTGTCTTTTTTAAACACTATAGACGCCGTTCGAACTTGCATTTTGTCTAAAAGATGGAATCATATTTGGAAACATATTCCTATCCTTACATTGCATTACTCGGACTTCTCCACTTTGAAGTGTTTCCACGAATTTGTGTCTAGGGTTTTGTCTCTTCGTGATAGCTCAGTTCTATTGCAAACGATTGATTTTGATGGTAATGGTGGTTGTATTAAGCCTAGCCTACTTAAAAGGGTTTCGAATTATATTTTATCTCACAATGCCTAACTCAATCGATTAGGATTTGATGTTAAAGGTGATATATGTCATATCCTGCCTTGCATTTCTTCGTCTCACACTTTAACATCACTTAGGCTGTCCTTTTCCCTTGAAGGTTGTTATAATTATGGGAGAACGTTGTTTCCTAAATCACTAAATTTACCATCATTAACCTACTTGCATCTAGAAAATTTTGCCTTTTGTGCTAGTGACAATGGCAGAATCGAGCCCTTTTCAGCCTTTAACAGGTTGAATGAATTGATCATTGATAATTGCACGGTAAAAGATGCAAAAATCTTGTGCATATCAAATAAGACGCTATTGAGTTTAACTATGCGTAATTATTCTTTTGAGTTCTACAAAATCGAGCTATCTTCTCCAAATCTTTGTACATTTGCTTTTACGAGTACTCCTTATCAGATACTATGCGGGAGGAGTCTTTCTTCTGTGAAACAAGTAATCATCGATGCAGAAATGTTGGCAAATTACTCGGAGCCACCTTTGGTTCTATTAACCTGGCTGTTTGATCTTGCTAATATAACATCATTGACAGTCTCTGCAAGTACTCTTCAGGTATCTTAACATACATTTTCTTTTCAAGATTATTTTTTGTTTCTTGGTAACTTATGTCAAAAATCATTTGATTTGGAAAATTGCATTTAAATGGTTCTAATTCAGCTTCATTCCTTATTGCATAGGTTCTTTCCTTAGTTCCTGATCTTTTGAAAGATGAGCTATCTTCCTTGCATAGCTTGAAGTCTTTGAAAGTAAAGCTGAAACCACTTTCATATGGATTCTCCATGACATTGAAAACGGTCAAGTTAGAAAAAGTATTTAAAGCGGGAATTACGCCATCTTCACTCATACCTGATGAAATACTGAACCTTTTGCTTCAGAACTCGCTATTAGCAGATGTTGACATCATAGACTGCACAAGGTGAAATGTGATTCATAAACATAGAATCTGAAAATTGGTTTGGTTTTTGCTTCTTTTTTTGTTCCCATTTTTTGTAGGTTTCTCTTATTATAACTAATAATCAACGTATAAGAACATAGATAAGTATTTGCTTCTAACTTACGTAATAATTTTGTGTCTGAGCTTAATTTGAATCACATGTAGGACCTGTGATAGGACACTGATTTTGGGCCTAAGCTCAATAACCAAGCTAGAAACTAATTCAACCTGTTTGACTTACCATCTAGTTTATACGAACTTTACAACAATATCCTTACTCGTAAGTAACAATATCCTTGCTCTTAAGCCCACGGGGGCCGTGGGCTAAATAGGTGGGCCTGGTCCATATACCTAGCTCAAATAATTATAAATAGTGGATTTCAGATCGACAACTCTGACACCACCATATTATTTAGGGTTTTAGACACCAACGTATTAGGGTTTTATATTTGACCTAAGTAAGAAACTAGTCCACTATGTCTTCTCTATCTTCAACACGACTTGATCTTGACAACTCAATCAAACCGATAACAATCTGCATTGTCGGCACCGGAGGTTTCATCAGTTCTCACCTCTGTGAGAAGCTCATGTTCCAAACCCCTCCCAATGTTCTTGCTCTAGACGTTTACAACGACAAACTCTAACATCTCTTAGAACCTGAAACTCTTCCATGGAACAACCGCATTGAATATCACCGTCTGAATATCAAAATGGATTCCAATCTCGAAGGTTGGATCAAAATCGCCGATCTGGTGATAAATCTTGCTGCAATTTTCGCACTCCCTTTGATTACAACACGCGATTTACAGTAACTTTATCAATGCAATTCCAGTGGTGAAATACTATTCAGAAAATAACAAAAGGGTCATTCCCTTCTCTACTTGTGAAGTGTATGGGAAAACTATTGGTAGTTTTCTCCCTAAAGATAATCCTCTTCAGCTGATCATGCTTAGTATATTCTTAAAGAAGATGAATCTCCATGCATTTTTGGTCTGATCGTAAAGCAGAGATGGGCATATGCATGTGCATATCAGTTGATTGAAAGGTTGATTTACGGTGAAAGTGCTGAAAATAGGTTGGAGTTTACTGTAAATCTAGTCAAGAGGACGTGTGTTGTAATCAGCAGGAGTGCATATTGCAACAAGATTTATCACTAGATCAGCGGTTTTGATCAAACCTTCAAGCCTGGAATTGCTTTTGATATTCAATGCAGTTTGTTCCATGGATGAGTTTCAGGTTCCAAGAGATGTTTGAGTTTGTCGTTGTAAACGTCTAGAGCGAGAACTTTGTGAGGGGTTTCAAACATGAGCTTCTCACAGAGGTGAGAACCGACGATAGCTCTGACGCCAATAATGCAGATTGTTATCGGTTTGATTGGGTTGCTGTCGAGATCAAGTCGTGTTGAAGATAACAATCTGCCCATCTCGACAATAATAAAAAATTCATAATTTTTATTCTTGTGTGTTAGATATTAATTATGAATGTTCAATAGTATGCTGTGTGTATTATTCGATCCAATGTGTATTTTACATTTTTGTATGGTTAACCTATTATAGATTCTATGCTTTATAATGGTTAAATTGTTCTTAAATAATTGAACAAAAACTTGTTGCATCTCCCAGCATGTTATAGATGACCTGCAGAAGCGGATACAACATCTAAAAAAAGCGCTATGGCAGTATGACCAGTATCTTCATCTACTAAAGGAGGATAGAATTCAGGCCGAGGAGGAGGATATGTTAATCATCAACAAGCATGGGACGATGCTGACAAATACCTCTGAGGCGCTATTGCAGACGAAAGAGGCCATAAATATGCAGCTATAGTGTCAGAAAATTTAATTTTTTTTTGGTTATAAACTTAGTGTCAAGACAGTTGGTGACATGACATTATCATGACAATTATAGTTTTTGTTTGTTATTTTTTTATTTTTTTTTAAGTTCACACACATTTTGAGATGTCTTATATTTGATTGCTTTGACCATATTATATTCATTGGTATTTTGAAGACCGGTTCAGACTGGTCGGTCCAGCCAATCTGACCGCAAATTGGTTCGATTGAGGAATACATGAGTTTTTTGGGTTTGTAGAAAACCTGAGCCAATGTAAGTTGGTATACTTCAATGAAACCTTACTAAGAGAGGAAGTGTTTCCTTAAGTAGGGCTTCAGCTTATGGTTAAGCTGTGGTCTTGTTGATATTCAAAAGCTGTAGTCTCATATCACTTTACTTATTCAAAGATGAAAATGATTATTTACATTATATGAGTAAGTTACCAATTTGATATCTGAAATTGCAGAACATGTGCAGTTAGTCTGTGAATTAAAAGAATTGAAAATGTAAGCCACATTTCAAACTTGTCCATAAAGTTAATGGTCAAATTGATCATTAAAAGTTACAATTTTGGGACTAATTTGGTATCCCTTCTCTTATCTCTAAAGCTTATTGGCTTATGTTGTAACCCTAGCTTTTTTCCTTCTATTTTCTCTCCTAATTCCTTCTTTCAAATTTGGCTAGTCCTTGTTAATTGAAGTTCATTATATCCCACAACCCTAGTGCATATGACCTGATTCTGCTTATGACCTGAGCCCGTCCAAAACATCTCATAAACCCCTTTTTCAGTTTTTGCGCTTAAAAATTCCTATTTTTTGTGGTAATATTTTAAACATTGCTGTAAAATTCATTAAAAATTGCAAATGATACACATGAGTTGACTTAACAACAGAGACATAATTTTGACGAAAACATTTAGAGGACAAAAACTTACTAAAATGTTTTATAAAGACTAAAATTATAATTTGAGATATATAGAAATCATAATCTTATTTAGTGTATAATTTGAGATATATACTAACTGAACGACCCATGCAAGGATCTATTCGTGTGGGTGTTCGGTGTTCCTCCACCATCCAAGAGCAGGGTTGTAGTCGAATACCCCAATGGAACCTGAACCTTCGACCATAGTTTGAACCTGAACCTTCGACCATAGTTTGAACCTGAACCTAGCTTTGGTGATAATGGTGGTGGAGGAACACCCACACGAACAAATCCTTGCATGGCTCGTTCAGTTAGCCTAAACTAATCAATTGTTTATCTGATCATTTGAATTTTATCTCAAAAACCGTGCAAACAAAACCATTTAATCCGTATTCTTTTGATTGGTTTGAACATGCAAACAAAACCAACCCAAAATTCAAATAGCTTTATTCAAAATGTGTATGTTTGGAATGGCGATGGGCATCCCACCTAATGTACGCTCAACACGAAGCAAGAAAGCAGCTTCTGGAGGTTTGCGAGCTCGTCGTTCATTCTTGCAGCTTATTTGGTTATATTGTATTTGAGTTTTGTGGAAGGAGCGGAATAACAAAGTTTTCAAGGATAAGGAAACCACAATTCACCAGATGTTAGAGAAAGTCAAGTTACATTCATTTTGGTGGTTGAAAGCTTATAATGTCAATCTTGGTTTAAACTCTCATATGTGGTGGTCGAGCCCTTTTGTTTGTATGGACATCGACTAAGTATTCTTGTTAATTACATTGTTTTTGGTTTCGTTTTGACGGTATAATTTAGAGGTTCTTTCTGACACACCTTGTACTAGTAAAGACTGTTGGTGTTAATATAGTTCATTTTTGTTTGTAAAGAAAAACAAAATCAGACTCGAAAAATTAGTCTTTATAGTTGAATGAAATTTATGAAACAACGTTCATCATGGAAAGTTTATGCATTAGCTGCCAATCCCATCATCATTAAAATGATCGTTATCTATCAGTTCATCAAGGCAAAGTTTGTAGCTGAATAGGCACTATACATACCACATTAATTATTATTTTTTTTTTTTGAAAAAAATACCACATCGATTTTTTTGACAATAAAAAAAAAAAGAATACCACATCGATTAATATTTGTATCTCTTGTCATATTCATATAATATTATGTAACAAAAAAAAAAAAATTCATATATTACCAAAAAAATAATATAATCATATAATATTAATATTTGTATTTTTAGTTATTTAATTTTTTTGGAAAAATAAAATATATATAAATTAATATTTTAATTTTAACAAAATAATCAAAATAAATATAAAAATGTAGGATCAATTTTTTCGGTGCACTATGTTTTTTTCTCTTTTTGACAAGATCAACTAAAGTTTTGCCAATCAGTTTTAAAAGCCAATTAAGAGACGATCAACTAAAATGGGAAAACATAATTTCATTAAAAAGTTTTGCCAATCAGTTTTAATGGATAATCAATTGTTTTCCTTTTTCATTCTTTACTTCCAAATTCATGACACATTTTTGTCGATAAATACCTTGTTTTGATACTGAAAAAGACATAAAGGAACTTGTGAGAAAATACGTTTTAAGAAATTGGGAGAAGAAAGAAAAACAGTTCTGCTGTTTAGTTAAATCTTAATCTCGAGAGGTATGCTTTTTACTCGTTTCTTTTATATTTCGTTCGTTATTCGATGAATCTAAAAAACGATTGTTTTTGCTTATATAATGATCGGATGATGTTCTTTTATGGCTTTGTTACTCATGTTTCTTGTTTGTAGTAATGTGTTTTTTTATTCATTCCATCATATTGTTTTATTAACCACTTCTATTATTATTATCAAGACAAGATCTGTTGACACCATGTGCAAAAGTTTTTTTTTTTTTTTTTTAAAGAAGGTGTATTTAGTTACATCAAATTTTGTTTTAAAACACCAAATCTTTTTTTATTTATTATTTTTTTGACAAATTTTATTATTATCATTATCATCATCATCACCATCATCATCATGAACAACAACCAAATCTTGTCAACAAAAAAAAAACAACAACCAAATAATCAGTTTACTATAAGAATGCCGAGTGACCTAGTTCTATTATATATATTGTTCATACAACATATTTATCATATTTCTCTATTAATATAAGATGAAAAAAAATGCTAGCACGTAAAGATGTTAGATTTGTCTCGAAAGACATTTTTAGATATCAACTTTTATACAATTTTTGCTAATAGAGAATTAAAGATTTTAAAGGTTGGACATGTTAAACGGTCGACTAAATCTGATGACGGATCCAGAAAATTTAGTAAGTGGGGTCAAAGTTATAACATAAAAAGTTATATAAAACTATATAAACTTGTAAGCGTGTAAAAATCATATAAGTTATGTTTATAATTGCTCTAAAATTTTGATTTTTTTAAAATCTTTAATTATTTTTTTCAACCACTAGCGTCAATCACAAAGCTTTTTTCAACAAATATAATAGTAGTTTTATGGTCTTGCTAACGATATGTCGATATGCTCTAAGAAAATTGGTTAAAGATTTCATAAAAGAAAATTTTATTTAAAAAATAAGCGTTATTTTTATCGATATAATAATTATAACAACTTTTTTATATAAAATTTGGTCTTTTGATTTCTTAACAAGGGTTCATAGAACACTCATTATTACGATCCTTTTTAGTTTTATCATTTTTTGTAGTATTATGAATGAAATATGTAAAAACAATAATACTATATAAGTGGGTCAAAAAAAATAAATAAGTATCTAATTTTGTATTAAAAATACAATATGCAAGTGGGGGCGGGTGACGCCAGTGCCCCCACATTGAATCCGTCCCCGACTAGATCACTCGTTTTGAGGCAGATGAAATAACGTTCTTTTTCTTTCTTTTTTTAGACAACCAAAAAAACAGTTTTTATTTATTTTTTCTCTATTGTGTATGTCAATGACTCATTCACATTTGGTATTTATCATTATTTTGTTTTCTTTTTTATCCCCTTAGGTACTTATCTGAATAAATTCCCACCAGTTGATGAAATGATGATTCAACACATAACAAAGAGGGGGAAACATGATAATGAAGACAGATTGAGTTACTTGTCTGATTGTATTCTTATTCACATTTTGTCATTTTTGAGCACCAAAGACGCGGTTCGAACTTGCATTTTTTCCAAAAGATGGAAGGATGTTTGGAAATATATTTCCACTCTTAGACTACATTGCTCAAATTTTTCTAGTTTAAAGAGTTTTGATAAATTCGTAGCTAGAATTCTGTCTCTTCGTCATAGCAAAATTGTATTGCAAACTGTTTATTTTGAACGTAGTGGTAGTATTGAGTTTGGCCTACTTAAAAAAGTAGCAAATTATGTTTTATCGCACAGTGCCAAGCTCGATCGATTAGAAATTGATGTCAAAGGCGATATATGTCATATCCTACCTTGCATTTCTTCGTCTCAGACGTTAACATCACTTAGGCTATCCATTTTGCCTAAAGGTCGTTATAATTATTGGAGAACGTTGTTTCCCAACTCACTTGATTTACCAGCGTTGACCTGTCTACATCTAGGAAATTTTACCTTTTGCGCCACTGATGATGGTCGAATTGATCCCTTTTCAGCCTTTAATAGCTTGAGTGATTTGATCATTGATAATTGTTCGGTGAAGGGTGCAAATATCTTGTGCATATCAAGTCAGACACTAGTTAGCTTAACAATACGTAATCATTCATTCGACAATTACCAAATCGAGCTATCTGCTCCAAGCCTTCGTACATTTGCTTTTACGGGTACTCCCTATCAGACACTTCTTGGAACCAATCTTTCTTCTGTCAAAAAAGTAATCATTGACACGGAAATGTTGGCAAATTACTCGGTGCCTCCTTTGGTTTTACTCTCCTGGCTGTCTAGTCTTGCTAATATAGAATCATTGACAGTCTCTGCAAGTACTCTTCAGGTATCTTAACTTAGATTGCTTTGAGGCTTTATGTCTAATCAACTAAGTTTCATAATTGTATAAATTGGTTCTAATTCATTACCATCTATTATTGCATAGATTCTTTCCTTAGCTCGTGATATTTTGAAGGATGCGCCTGCGCTGCTTTCCTTGCGTAGCTTGAAGTCAGTGAAAGTAATGTTGAAACCACTTTCATATGGATTATCCATGACACTGAATACTCTCAAGTTAGAACAACCAATTACAGCGGGATTTGAACCATATCCACCGATACCTAATGGAATTTTGGACCTTTTGTGTCGGAACTCGCAGTCAGCAGATGTTGCCATCATAGAATGCTCAAGGTGAAATGTGCACTCAGTTTGATTTTTGCTTCTTTTTCTGTTTCCATTTTCCTTGGTCTCTTTGGTTATAACTAATAATCAGTGGATAAATTACTATTCCCTTGGGTGGAGAAACAGATTCACATGCATATAAGATTAAGTCGATGTTTTGTGGTTTGTAATAAAACTATTTTGAATCACACATAATAGGACCAGTTTGAATTAGCTTCTAGTTCAAGTTCATAGGAGATTTTAATTCGTTGCTTTAGATTTTGTGGTCGTTTATTTTCGCGGTTCTGTTTTTGACTTCTCAACAATCAGCTAAAAATTTGAGTTTAGAATTTTTATATTAAGATTTTGGGTTCTGTTTTCTGTCAACTCAACAGAAAATGGACAGAACTTAATATTTTGAGTTGATGTCTTATTGCCTGAATAAGATCCTGTCAAGTTTTAAGGAGTTTTTCAATTGTGATACTAATTATGAATATTTATTTCTGTTCTTTGCCACTAGGCTCGATGATTCCTTTGACCGTCTACCTCCGTTGTCATCTTCGCTTTTTCCTCAATTCCTTCAGCTTTCTCCTTGGAAGGTAACCTCGCATTACTAATTTGTTTCATTATTGTGTGCCAAATATTAGTACACTGTACAACTTCTGTGACATATTAGTTATGAGTGTTCCTATTTATGTTTATCCTATTATAGATTCAATGCTTTATAATGGTTAAACTGTTCTTAAATAATTGAACAAAAGCTTGTTGCATCTCGCAGCATGTTATTGTTGATTTGAATCTGCGGATACAACACCTAAGTCAAGCACTACAGCAGGTACTTGATCTAGAAACGGAGGATATACCTCTTACGAGGGATGTGATGATGGCCACCAAAAAGCATTTGAAGATGTTGTCAAAGACCGGTGCTGCCCTAGGGCGGCAGGGGCATGAGCTCTTGGGGCTGCAGCTATAGGGTCAAGAAAGTTGGTGATATTATTATGACAATTAAAATTCCGATGAACACGACTTGATTCCCCCCCTTAGCCATAGTTTTTGTGTGTATGTTTTTTGAAGTTCGAACACATTTTGAGATGTGCGATATTTAAATTGTTTTGACCATACTATAATCATTAGTGTTATCAGAATGAACTCAGATTAGTCGGTCCAATCAATCTGACCCGAAATTGGTACACAAGCTGGTTCGATTGAGGTATTGCATTGAATGGTTTGATTGAAATATTCTTCATACCTACAATCTATTTGGAAAACATATTACATGATGGACGTTGATAATCAATTAATCACAGCTTGTTCAAACATGGAGCATGATGAAAAGATTTAAGGATTAGTAGCATGAAATATTAATAATCCATCATATCAAGGCAGTGTTGAGTGCTAAAATGTGATTTTTGAAACCACATGCAGTCCTCATCTATTTGTAAGCTAATAAATATCATCCTTGAGAAATGTATTGTATGTAAATTTGAAGAAAAAATCATGTAAATGATGAGTATTGGGATGCATACTTAGTAAAATGTATTAAAAAGAGAGATGGTAAGAACATAAAATCTTATTTGAGGACATAGCCTATTAATCATTATATTGTTTGTGTTTGGTGGTTAAAACAAAATAGGCTGTAGTAGAAAAGAAAGGTTTTGGAGTGAAGATACAGACAAAAAAAAAAATCAGAATCTGATAACATGTTTTTCCTCTTAATGCATATGAAGATTACCTATATAGATTTACTTGTTTAAACCCATGTAACTGACCTATGAGTGTTGATCTTTTTTAGGATGTCTTTTTGAACGTTAAATACACTGAATTAGTATTAATCTAGTGTTAATTTGATGGTAAACTTTAGAAAATCAAATCTAGCTCATATTTTACACATGGGAGTGCACTGTGTAACCAAGAAGTGCTATTCTTTACAAAGAATGCACCACAGAAATGCAAGAATATCACTTACAATAACAAAAAAAATATAATTTGCTACTTAGGCAGAAGTCACGTGGGGTTGTTGTGTTGAAATCAATGGATCATATAATTTTCGTGCATTTACACTCTAACGAATGAATGATAGAAGTGAATGAAATATAGTATTATGAAAAACTCATAAGAAATAATTATACGAGTCGAGTTTATGAATCGATTTCATTAAAAAAAAACAAGTTTGGATAAAAACGCATATCTAACAACCTTAAATAGATTAATATAAAAAGCTCACATGCACTTGAGCAATTGAGTATGTTATGTTGTTCAAGATAGTGCATGGACAAAGACATATACATTCGTGTAGGTGCAGATGCTTTTCGAGTCCATGCAATGCCAAAAGACACATATTGTAATTTGTTTCGTTTTCATTTGCATTTCCCTCTTTTTGAGGGATGCTTGTTTTTCTCGAGGTTTTGAAAATTTACTGAGAAAACGATTGCGGCGTAATGGTATAGATGGTGTCCGTTATTATTTTTCTGAACAAAAATTACGAAAAAGAATACGACAAAACGTCGTTACACTTCGATAAAACGCTGTTACATTGCTAGGGAACAAGTTAATTGTACCATTGGATTTTTTTTTATGTTGTTGTCTATTCTAAAAACATTAAAATATGAATTTATGAATTGATAATTTTATTTTTAGAAAAAAAATTCATTAAATAATAACGAAAATAATTACGTTATGAAATTATGAATAAACAATAAGAAATTAAGTTAATTATTTTTTTTATAAAGGAATAAGAGTATTCTAGTGGAAAACAGGTATATGAAGTATTTTCAAACTTCTTTTTACGAGCGAGTAATTAAGAGTATCTAACTTGGGGAATCATCTTTTGCAAAGTGAGAAAAAACAAGAAATAGGTTGAATTGTGTTGGTTTTTTTAACCTTTTATAAGTGTTTTCACTAATCAGAGTTTAAAGATAACGTTCAGGGTTTGATGCAGAGTTTTGAATGCAGAGAGAGAAAGATAATGTTCAGAGTCTGATGCAGAGTTTTGAATGCAGAGAGAGAGAGAGAGAGAGAGAGAGAGAGAGAGAGAGAGAGAGAGAGAGAGAGAGAGAGAGAGAGAGAGAGAGAGAGAGAGAGATTTAAATTAGTTCCTCTCACAAACCGAGAGTAGTCAACACCTTGCACTTTCAAGAGATTTTCACTATAATCACTGAGATTACAAAATGCTCAAGCACACAAGCAAGAGAATTCTAATTCTCAAGCACACAAGTAAGAGACTTTTAATTTTGAATAACAATTGAAAGAGACTTCTCATAATCTAACTTAATCAAATAAAAGATTGTTTGGTTTTACACTTGATATACAATGAGAGGTGTAAACAAATACAAAACAGTAGACTTTAAGACTTAAGAATTTCTAAGATATAAAGTTTGTAAGAAATTTTAAGTATAAATGCACTTTGATTTTTATAGAGTAAGGACACTTTCAAAATATGCAGAGTCTTGTATATTTCATCAAGTTTTCAGCTCCTTATATAAAGAATGATATAAGAGACGTTGGAGAGGTGCCAACGTATAATTTAGAATCTTTGAGAAACTTGATCATAGACGTTGGAATGTTTCTTGTTTTAGTTAATGTCGTTGAAAAGACATTTGAAATTCTTTTGCTTCAAAAATAACTATTCATTTCATTCCAATTGTCCTTGAAGTTATTTGTTTGTTTCCACACATGATCAGAAGAAGATAAAATGTATTACCTGAGTTTGATAGTGACATCTTCATAAGACGATAAAGTCTGATGTGTCCTTCAGAACATACTTCTTCAAAGTCCATGTCTTTAAAGTCTGATCCTCAAGAAGCTGCACTTCTTCAGAGTATGTCATTCTTCAGATTCTGGTCCAGAACTTCAGTTTCTCTTCTAATTTCAAATGCTCTTGTATATGTCCTTTCAGTACCAAAACTTGATTTAATACATTGAATTTTTGTCTATGGTCCTTCACACTTGAACATACATTAGCATATCCAAATGTTCTTTTAATACCTTGTTATAATCAAAACTCAAGAGGCATTCTACAAAATCCATTTTGGTTCAACAATCTCCCCCTTTTTGACAAACACAAGTATTTAAAGACAATTGTTGTTAATCTAATTAACGAGTTGACTTTAAGGTCTAAGGTTTGCAAGCTTCCCCTGAGTCTGATAGTCCAGATGGTGAGGTTTGTAAGCTTCCCCTAAGTCTTATATAGGTTAATTAAATTTATTTTTAAGCGCATATCAAAGTCTATCTAATTTCAGAGCTAGGTTAGTCTAAATAATTTTCGAGCCAAGTTAGTCTAAAGACTAACAGAGGGCAGTTTGAATTATCCAGAGTCTAAGTCAATCTTAGAAAATAATTAAAATACTATAGGTTCTTATACGTCCAGCCTCAGACGTAAAAACTATCTATCTTACTCCCCCTTTTGTAAACAACAAAAATAGATAAAGAAGGAAGAAAAGATACTGAATAAAAACATGCAGTAATCAGAGCTAACAATAGGAGTACAATTTTAAATAGTACATAATCAAGTCAAGAGCAAAGAAAGAATTTGGAATAAAAAATAAAATTCCTAAGGTTTTTGCATAAGCAGGTGAAAGATTGTTTTGATATTTGAACTCATTTCATTCTGCTTAGCTTCCATGGACTCTTGTCTTGCAACTACATCCCTAGTCTGATTCTGCATAGTCTATTGATTTTCCACAATACTTCCCATTTGAGCTTCCAGAACCTCTTGCTTCTTTCTCTGAGCTGTCAATTCTTCTCTGATTTCTGTCTTAAAGACTTCCAATGTTGGGTTCTCAAAGAGAGCTCTTCTGACAAACAGATCCTCAAACCCCATATTCTGATAATCAATAAATGGATGCATAAGTTGGAATTATGGCAAGTCATCAATCAGAGGTGCATTGGGAACTTAGAGTTGTCTTGCTGGATTGCGTCTGAGTTGAAGTAACAATAAACGTCACAAGAAAGGGGGGGTTTGAATTGTGACCCTTTTAAAAATTATTCCTGAAACTTAAATAAGTATATATGCTTAAGAAAATATTTGGTTAGTGTGAGTGGTAATAAAATATTATAATATTAGGACCAGAGAACTCTGGATAATAAAATAAATAAAAGGACCAGAAAAGTTCTGGAATAAAAGACTGGAATAAATAAAGCAGTGAAGGACCAGAAAACTCTGGATATA
>Ga0315913_1002838_pt1 | contig 20597 bp, 9 predicted proteins | sample MpolsnodulesMG_FD_207736 | JGI IMG/M metagenome (GOLD analysis project Ga0315913, IMG submission 207736) | Medicago polymorpha root nodule microbial communities from Los Angeles, California, United States - small nodules | ecosystem: Host-associated > Plants > Roots > Nodule | place: USA... | reverse complement strand
TGCAAAATCAAGATGGCTACCATGATTACAACACATCATCCACCGTAATACCAAACATATATTAATTGTCTGACTTTGTTTTTCATTATGGGATGAAGCAGTTGTTCTTGCTGTTATGACTGTACACAAGGTTTCTTTGACTTCTTGTGTTGCAGCTTCTGGTGAATTCTTTGAATTAGATTTCAATTTCAAGTATTATTAGCAACAATATACTATTACAGTCAATTATGTAATGGGGGTTTCTTCTATTTCCTCAACCCTTTCTCTATCAGATAATTGATGTATGTTGATAATAATTATTAATTAATTAGTTTATATAAAGTTGTGGTTTTAGACTTAGTTATTGAGACTTGTAGAACATTCTCTTTTTCCTTTCTTTTTGGGTCCCTTTACAAACATTCAATCCAAACTCTGTTGTGTTGGCAGTTTCACTGAATTTTTTACAGTTACGGAGGATCCTGTTGCTATTCTAAAGTAAGGTGGGGCTGCATGTTTGACATAACTTCGGTAAAATTATGTGATATCAAACATTCACTTCGTCTTTTACTTTTTTGAACATCAAATATGAATTTTATTGTTGTATATATAAATTTTTAAAAAAAGCAAGACACCCTTCTCTGGCTCCATGTTGTAGAAAACTACTTCCATGATGTTAATTTAATCTCATATACCATTTTGATGAAAAAATGATCGTGTTTTTCCCTTCTCAAATCTTCCGTATTGTCACATGTCAAATTAGTGTTAGCCTTCTCAAATCGAGTGTGGTTACATTTTCGAAAAATAGTACTCCCAGACTACACACCCACCTAAAAATATTATACCAAACACTTCTGGCACAACTGCATCTACAAAAATAAATTATCTTCTACCTCAAGGAACACCACACAATTCAAATTTAATCCTTCCAACAACACCTCCTTCTTAGTAAGTTACCATGTGTAGGAAGTCTCGTAAAGATTAATTGCCAAAAGAAAATTTAAACATTTTATAATGCAAAGTATGCCCAAATTCCTCTTAACCCCTTCCGGTTTGTCGTGTTCAAAGTGGTAGGAGGAAGAAATTTACCACATTAAACAACGTATAACAATTTTACCGCAAAATATTTTAGGGATCAATCACCCAATTACATTTTCCCCACCACTATTAAGCATGATGTTTACTAAGTGATCACAAACTCTAAATGCCCAAAAAAGTTCATCTCCAAACAATATCCCATTCCCATACACCATTGGTCCATCGCCCCATCTCACTAATGAGGCTAAGTTTTTGAAGAGACAAATAAAACAATCTCGAATAAGTTAAAGAAAGAGGTATTCGTTAATGATTTAGATATTTAAATACTTATTTTATGATATTAGTAAACTAATAAGATGATATAAAATACTACTTTATTTTATAATGCTTTAAATAATATATAACACTAGAATTTATCAAATTAAGGAAATTAAGAGAGAAGGAAATAGGATGATATATTTTGATTTCTCAAAATGGTGTGTTTTTACATGAACCAAAGTGTGGTATTTATACTACTAAATTTACCACTATTACATGTGTGAAATTATTTGTTTTACTATTCTAATTTGACATTTACATAAGTACTCCATCCGTTCCTTTTTAAGTGTCGTTTTAGGGTGAATTTTTCGTTCCTTTTTAAGTGTCGTTTTAGGGTGAATTTTTCGTTCCTATTTAACTGTCGTTTTGATATTTTAATTAGGGTATGATTTGTCAATTATACCTCTGTCAATTACTCTTGTATATTTAAAAAAACTAAAGTTTGTTTTTCTAAACAAAGTTTGTTTGTTTTGTTTTAAAACAAAATTTGTTTCTTGCTATCTTCAAATTTAAACATGATGTAGAATACGATAAAAGTGATAAAGTAAACGGATATAAAGAGATAAATATTGTACCACTACCATTGTTGCGCTCTCTTTTGTCTCCTCTTCTAAGTTATCTTCATATGACTCCTCTAAATCAAATATAGGTTGGTTTGTTAATGGTGTTTCAACAACAATATTTAAATCTGGTAAAGGAGTAATCTCAACATTCAAATCTATGTCACACAGTGCGAATCTAACATTGGTTGAAGTCATAGTTGAAGCCTTAATTTTGATTAAAGGAGTTGGAGGAAAGTTAATTTTTTCTTAACTTTTGATTAATGTGAAGTTGAAATAATTTTGACATAGACTTAAAATAATTAAAGAGATATGCACAATATTTAGAAAATTGAAAATTGTTTGTTATGAGAGAAAGATAAAGCGCGAAAAAAATAGGAATTTGTAGGAGAAAGAGAGTAGTAACTAACAATTGTTTGTTACATATTAAATTTATTGGAAAGATAAAGTGTGTGCAAAAAAATAGAAGATTATTAGTGGATTAAAATGAGGGTATAATAGGAAACACTTCGCTATTTTTGTGTTAAAATTCTAAAATGACACTTAAAAATGAACGGAGGGAGTAATAAACAATTGACACTTACTATTGTAAGTTGACATTTTAGATAGATATTTCAACCTAAATATTAAGACCTATAATTATTATGTTTTTATAATTTCTTATAACAGTATTGACTTTAACCAAATATCATGCCAAAATAAAGTTGTGTTTCCATCTCCGCTGCTTATCTTTGGTTGTTGGATGAAATGATTGAATCTAAAAATTATTATTAATACTTTTTAAAATTAAGGTTGTTGCCCCGGGGCGGACCTGGACGTCCAATATCAATGGGACAATATTTTTTTGTCAAATAATTAAATAATACAAAATTTAATAAGAGTTATATTAAAAGTGGGTGTAGCAACCAAAATTACAAAACAAATGCTCTGTTATAAGCAAGGAATGTAAAACTTGTAATGTAATGTAAAACTAATTCAATGCTACTGATTTAAACCTGTAATGTAAAACTAGTTGCTATGGTTATCAAAGGAATAAAAAACAATGCTACTGCTGCTTCCCCTTTCAGTAGGGTGAGGTAGGCATGGCAATTAGGTAAAACTAGTATTGAATTACGGTGTACATCCTATGCAAACTATTATATGAAAACAAAGGAATAGAAACAGGGAATAAACAACACAGGAACAGAAACAATTTTAATTTCAATATCCTGGTTCAATTGCTTTCACTGCTACTATCAAGTCATTTGAGTTCAAAAATTGACCTAAAAGATAAGAGAGGAGATGGCTGACTGAGAGAGGAGAGGAGAGCGACGACGCCGGAGTCAGAACTGGTGTCTGGTGGTTGTGCGAGTTGCTGAGAGAGAGAGGAGAGGAGATCGATTTGTGAAAGAAGAAGGAAAATGAAAAGGAAAACGCGTGTTCAACTTCTGCTGATACTGTAAAACAAAATTTTGGGTTGGGGATAGCTTGTTTGGTTCAGCTTTTATTTGCCGCCACCACATGGCTGAAAATATCCTACTCTAAAATAGGACAAGCTACAAAGTGTAGCTTTCACGTATGGACATAAAAACCTGTCTAGCATTTTTTTTTTATTTTTAAATAAGTCCACTGTTAAGTTTTTTTTTTTGAAGGGGCTAAAATGAAATATATTACCACATAAAAGCGTTATTCCTAGCACAAGGAGTGCCAAGGAAAAACAGCAAGGTCTGAACAATATTCACAAAGGGAAACAAAAACAGGTAAAGAGAAACAAAAGGAAAGAAACTATTAGCCTATGTCCAATATGGTGAACGGGCTAAGCCACCAGCCATGCAAATTGAAGGGAAGAGTAATGTGCTTCGCCTTCAACCACATATAGGAGATGGACTTAATCCTATCAACCACCTGAAAAACGGGGCTTTCTTTGCCTTTAAACAACCTGTTGTTTCTTTCCTTCCAGATTTCCCAGACAGTTGCATATCATATAACCTGTAAAATTGTGCACCGTTTCTTTCTGATCCCACCAGTATAGCTAAACTGATGAAAATGATCAGGCACATAAAATGGGTTGGTCACTGAGACACCTATCCAACTATAAATCAAGTGCCAAACATAACCAAAAATATTAGAATGCAAAAATAAATGAGGAGACGATTCGACAAAGTCACATCCTGCCACACACATCCTGGAATCATGGTTAATAACACCTCGCCGGAGGAGATTGTCTTTAGTAGGCAATCTATCCCGAAACAAACGCCAAACAAACACCACCACCTTGAGAGGCACATCCTTGTGCCAAATAGAAGAAACAACAACTGGCAACTCAACCTGCGGTTGAATAGTAAGATAATTATACAGGCTACGAACAGTGAATGAATTTGAGTTCTCCAAAGTACAAAGCCATCTGTCTTCGTTATTAACCTGCAGTGTAACATTAGCAAGCAGTAAAATGAATTCCCCCACCAACTCCTCCTCCCAGACGAACAACCTCCGCCTCCGCCTCCACGCCTCCACTGTTAAGTTAATGAGCAAATTTTGAACCCATTACATGAGGTTAATTTAGTGGTTGGTTTAAGACTTAAAATGTGCTCGTGAGCTCCTCTCAAGACATCATATTCGATTTCTCTTGATGCTAATTTCAGTGGATTAAGTCCGTACATATTTATGCTCTAGTTTTGAATGAAACTCCCACAAGTAGACGATGGAATTTAACCCTTCATATTAGCCGGTTCTTGAGTTGGATGTCGTATGTATAAAATAGTTGGGACAAAACAACGTGGCAGTGACAAGATTCACTGTCTCGCCAGCGTCTTCTATGAGACTAGGCTCCTGGAGGACAAAAATAAAAAGAATGTTAAATTACAATGGTAGAAATGTGTATTTTGTTACATGATTTTTTTTAGACTTTGCACGTGTTACATGGACAATTTGAATAATTAACCCAATAATAAATCATTAAATTTAAAAAATTAAATATCGAATATTAGATAAATTATACACAATTGATTTTTACTCATTCACATGTATTAAATATGACTCTTGAATTCATATATTCAATTATCTAAACCACCTCAAAAAGCTACATGCATATCAATCACTAAGAACACCACCAACCAACTACATGCAAGAATTTTGAATCCAGTGTTCTCAATTCCTCATATATTAAGTATGAATCTTAGAGTCACACTATTCATGTTATAATAAGTATTTTCCTTTTAAAAAAAATGTTATAATAAGTATTATATTGTTAATTAGAAATACAACAGGATTGTAAATTCTCACCTTTATACATTCATGTATTATGTATTTATTATCGATCTCAAATAACTTCTTTTTTTATTTATTTATAAATAATCATATAAAACTTGATGATATTCTATTTTGTCGGACAAATTGTTATAATTATTACACTTACCACTTTGAACGTAAACATAAATCATTTACTTGATCTCTTATTTGTCTTCTTTTCTTTTTTATATTTCACTTTTTTTTCCTTTCATCGATATATTTGCACATATTACTAAAAAATATAGGCTAGTATTTTACCTTCATCTATATATCTATCTCTTAAATTTTTTTGAAAATAATGTAATCAAATTTAAGATCTTTAACCCACTCATTAATCACCATCTTCAATATTGTCAAAGATAAATATGACATGTATATGTAATAATATTCAAATACCTAATTAAAACACTATTATATTACTTTAAAACCATTTTTTTTCCTTCTAACGCCACTTGTATCCATCTTAACCCCAAAATCATCATGTATGTGTGCTATTTTATATTAGGGGAATGTTAAGAGTGTTGTCAAGTAGCAATTGTAGGGGCGCAATAACACTATAGTGTAGCGAAACTTGAATAAACAACAAATTTTTGTAGTTGGTGATCAAGGACACAATTTTTAGATTTCTGCTCTTCATCCAGTACAAAACATTCGCGTCCAGCTGAAATTACCAATTTACCCGTGCGCTACTTAAGTAATGCAGCGTGAGTTAAATCACACAAGTGTTAAAATCCAGTTTTTACGGTGATGTTGGACTATATTAGACTAGACTAGAGTTATTTGCTATCTGATGCCTAAATCTATTAAGTTTTTTAAATCACACCTTCAAACTATTTTATTGACATCTCATTATTTTGTTTTTGCTAAGTAATCCTATTTGTTCCAAGTCAGTCATTTTTCTTGCTTATGTGGCACCTATGTTTCATTGTACTGCTCTCATATTCTTAATGTTATTCCTGTGCGACACCTTTTTATTTCATCTTCTACCATTATTCAATCTATGTATGATCCGGTCTTCATTTATTTCTAGTTCCTTTAACAGATATCCAACACGTGTTAATTAAAGATTTCAAAGCTCTAGATCCCAACCCTCGTTGTAACCCAATCGCCTCTCCCTCTCGCCGCCTGCATCATTCCATCTCACCGTCACCACCTCGCTATCTCACTGCCTTACCGTCTTTTTGTTACGCTGCCTCTCCATCGCCATCTCTCATCACATGTGTGATTCATTTAATTTAAGACTAGTCTTGAAAAAGTAAAGAGAACCTGTAACACACAGAGTGTTGAATCCACGACGCGGTGATAGTAAAAGCACTCTTTACCGTTAGGCCAAATAAGAATACATGAAACAAAATACAACAATACAACATATATTGTATATAATATATAATGCATTATTTAAGTCTAATAAAAATGGATAATAATCTGGTGTGCTACAACCACACTATACCTTATGGTGGGTCCGCCCCTGCCTGTAATAGTGCCGCTAACATAGCAACAGAGAGGAAGGACTCAAGGGTAATATAACATTACATATTTTTATATTTCACTTTATGTTAAACTGAACAATAAAAATTATTTTGTTATATTAAATAGAATAAATACTTTTTTTGATCTTTAAGTCTAACAAAAATACTGGATTAGTTTTTTAATGTTTTTTTTTAAGTAATAAGTCTTTAAGTTGTTAATTTAATGCACTTATATGAAGTTTTTTAGTGGTCCAAATTAGAAGGAACCCAACCCTCAATTTAATTGATTCATCCATCTTATACGTAGACAAAGATATCATCATGAGACAAGAAAACAACGTATATCCTAATGGTTTGATTTTTCATCGCATATATCCCATAAGTTTGATTTCGTCACCGCTCCGCTTTGTTTAGGTTGGAGGCCAAACAACTATCACACACACACAATCATTCATTATCAGTTCAACAACCTAAAAATTCCACTTAATAAAATAGATGAAATAAGAATAAAAATTATGTTGAGAGAAATGAAAGTTATAATTGTACGATATGTCTTTTCCCTTGGTGTCACCCGATCTAGTTGATTTTTTGTTTTTGTTTTTATTTTTGAGAAACATTATTCATGTGTTGTATTTCTAATGGATGAAAAATGTGTCCATGCATTTATTTATTTTTTTGGACAAAAAGTGTGTCCATGCATTTGATTTGATCAATATCGATGCATAATTTGTACAAATTCTAGAAAGATAACAAAGCTACGTACCTCGTTATTTTTCCTACAACTATCACCTAAACAGTTCTGTAAAAAATTTAACTCGTTTTAAGTCATTGACCAAAAAACATTAGACATGCCTCTGATTAGTGGTTGTATATATGTTCTCGGCAAAAACATGTCATGTTAGACCTAATTCATGAGAAGTTTCTTATTGTAAAAAGACTTTGGAAGTAAGGTGATCCATGCATGGTGCATCTTTGGAATGAGAGAATGTGTCTCTTCTTTACTGAATACTACTAAAACACTGTCCCTCACCAAAACTTTTGCTTATACAAAAGGGTTATGCTAACTTATTTTTTGAAGAGACTATAATGGAATATATTACCAAATTAAAATGTCCTTCCTAGCACGGGGTGTGCCCATGAAAAACAGAAAAGTCTGAACAATATTTACAAATCGAGAAAAGAAAAAACAACAAAAAGGAAAAAAGAAACGAAAGAAATAACAACTACTTGTAGCCCAACATTGCGAGGGGACTAAGCACCATCCATGGTAATTGAAGGAAAACTGAACAAATTTCTCCTTCAACCACGAGAAGGAAAGTAACTTAATTTTGTCCACTAATCGCATAATCGAGCATTCTTTACCGTTGAAAATCCTGTTATTTCTTTCTTTCCATATTTCCCACACATTAGCAAACCAAATGACGTTCAATACTGATTGTCGCACCTGAGGTCCGCCACCACCAAAATCGAACTGATTAAAATGATCTAAAGCATAGAACATGACAACCTATCGAAGAAGACAATTCCAAACCAACCCAAAAAACGAGCAATGTAAAAATAAACGATTGACGGTTTTTGGAGAGCCACATCCAGTAACACAGAGACAAGAATCATTAGTTATAACTCCACGCAGAATCAAGTTATCTTTTGTTGGCAATCTATTCCGAAACGGAGCAAAAACCACAACCTTCAGAGGGATATCCTTATGCCAAAGCAGCTTCACATCCACCGGAGCGTCAACAATGACCTGGGCAGTCTGAAAATTGTAAGCACTACGAACAGAGAAAGCATTTGATTTTTCTAGATTCCATAGCCATCTGTCGTCCTTGTCAACCTTTAAAATCACAGTTTGAAGTAATAAACATAGTTCCCCCAACTGCTCATCTTCCCACGCAAACAACCTCCGCCTCCACTCCCACGCAAAAGTGGAAGAATCTCAAATGATAATGATGGAATCTATTTTTTTTTAACAAGGACTAAAACCAGAATTCGCTAATATTACAGGGATCAAAAGCAGTATTAAACCTATTTTTAGTGTATCCAAAAATAGAGGGTATGTAAGCATTCTTTATTTTTCCTCTAAAAGAAAAGTTCTTTATTTTTCTCTAACCTAATTTTTAATTTTTAATGTGCAGAACGTGGGATATATTGAGATTCAATTTAATTAAAGGGACACCCATACATATAAACCCCACTATTCTTCATTGGAGTCCAAGTAGGAAATCAAAGATCAAGATAGATTACTTTCAGTGGCTTTGAGTATAATTATGTCTTTAGTTTATATCATATCGTCCATTTGGAACATTAGATTAGGGTAGTTTTTTTTTTTGTTTTTTTGAGGGGATTAGGGTAGTTTATGTCACGTTGTCCAATTGTCTAAAATACGCAATAATGTTAAACTCTAGAGAGAATTTTTTTTTCGTCCATGTGATTAAACTCTAGAGAGATTCTTTTTTTCGTCCATGTGATCTTACCTAATTTGTACCATAACAAAAACCATATGAGAAAGCATCGAGAGAGGTTCTTTGAAAGGTGTTGGAGAAGAAAAAAAAGAGTGTAATAGGCAGAAATGGATTCTCTCTGTTGAATTTTTTCTTTTTGAGAAAATAATGTGAAGATCTTGAGCTATGGTCTTAATATTATTAATGATCAAGATTAATGGTAAATCTTAACCATTGATAATGTGGAGATCAATAATGAAGAACTTCTTTGCTACTCAATTCCCAAATCATATAAAAATAACTGGTAGTTGTTAAACTATATATGAAGCTGGTCAAGTTAACCCTTAAACTATATGAAATTTGTCAAATTAATCATCATTGCCACATATTGAAAAAAGATACTAGTGATTAAAGAGACATGTTTCATAAAGTTTATAGGATAACGGAAAGCAATTATTGTGTGGTCACAATCACAAATATAATTGGTTTAGACACACATACAAATAGAAATATGTAAAAAAAGAAAAAAAAATTAATTTATTGTTATTATTATTGAAAACATTGGTTAATGTTTATTGTTGTGTGTGTACATAAGTGATTTGAATTTGTATATGTGTCTATCGTAGAATTTCACCTTAGCGGGTTTCACAAAGTTTAAGGATTACATATTATTTTCTTATAGCTTAGTGGTGGAGCCATGATTATTGTAAAATCCGGGCAAAAAAAAATTGCAACACATTTATAGAGGTTTTACATAAGAAATTGCAAAAAAATTGGGCAGGAGCCCGGGCGAGTGCCCGGGGTCACCGAGCCATAGAACTGCCCATTAGAGACTAAAGAGGAATAATAGTCATACTTCATGACTTTTGAAAGTTGAAACACAAGATATTCGGTTAAGTAGAAGTAAAACATAGTATATAAAATGCAGGTTTAGTAAGTGTTATACAAATCTTAGCTTAGAACTAAAAAATTCATACAATACCACTAAAGTTATGTTTTAAGACTCAGTCCCTTCACACAACGGTGGGAAGATAAAGGAAAATACCAATCATAGAATCCAAACAATGAAATATCATCAAGATTAAAGAAAATTCTTAACTGCCACACAAAATCATAAAACCAAACTATGCACTATACTGTTTTTAATATTCTCATATACTGCATCATCTTGCCACTTAGAGCAATTGTTTAACTTCACGAGGTGGGACTATAGCAGAAATTTTGGACTTTTACTAAGGACAATTATAGTGGCTCTGCCACTCTCAATAAAAACTATTGTAACAACTAACAAGTGTTTTTTTTCTTTCTATAAATTATTTCAGCTTACAGCTTATTGTCACACAATCCTAATTATGTTTGTTAAACTCAACAAATTTTAACTTCCCTTTGTTGTCATCATAGTTTCAACTCATGGAGTGTGTCTCTAACAAACATGTTTTTGTTTTCATGTTTTGTTTTGTGTTTCTTACTCCAAATGTGTGCTCTCAACTCTATTACAACTTCTACATTAGAACTTGTCCAAACCTGAACAGAATTGTTAAAAATAATATCTTGTCAGCTATAGCTAATGACTCAAGGATTGCTGCTTCTCTCTTGCGCCTTCATTTCCATGATTGTTTTGTCAATGTAATTAAATACCGTTAGATCGTTAAAAGTATTCTTTAATAATATTATGTGTTAATTTCTTATCTCATTTGTGTTACATAGGGATGTGATGGATCTGTGCTACTGGATGATACAGACACATTAAAAGGGGAGAAAAATGCACTTCCTAATAAAAATTCATTAAGAGGATTTGATATTATTGACAAAATAAAGTCTGATTTAGAGTATGCTTGTCCTAACACAGTGTCATGTGCTGATATACTTACTCTTGCAGCCAGAGATGCTGTATATCTAGTAAGAACTCACTACTTTATAACTATTTGAAAAAGTTTGAAGAAGCTGATTCAATATATCATGCATGAGCAACAACATTTTAATTATTGCATGTTTTCTACATATTATTACTTAAAATTTTTGTATTTTTTTTCCAGAGTAGAGGGCCACTTTGGGTTGTACCTCTTGGTCGTAGAGATGGCACAGCCGCGAGTGAGAGCGAGGCAAATAACTTGCCATCACCCTTTGAACCTCTAGAAAATATTACTGCTAAGTTCATTTCCAAAGGTCTTGAAAAGAAAGATGTAGCAGTGCTCTCAGGTTTACTTCCTTCACAATTATTTGTATGAAAATGTTTGTTACATAACATGAATAACATATAAAACACGTTAGAGTTGCCCTAATAGAAGAAAAAAATGAATAGCAAATATATGTCTCAAATGATTTTATTTGATAAGATCATCAAAATATTACTCTATTGATGTTTAAATCCTTAACTCCAAAGGTTTGGTCTAGTAGTAAAAAGACATGCCTTAAATCCTTAATATTTCATTGAATCTGAAAAAAAGAATTTTTACATATGAGACCGAACGGAGTACTAGTTAGTCGAGAGACCAATTTCACACGTGTATTGACTATATACAGGTGCACACACCTTTGGCTTTGCTCAATGCTTTACATTCAAGCCAAGGCTATTCGACTTTGGTGGCTCCGGTAAATCTGATCCATCACTTGATTCGTCACTTCTACAAAACTTACAAAAAGTATGTCCAAATCAAGCTGATTCCGACACCAATTTAGCTCCATTGGATCCTGTCACAAGCAACACATTTGATAACAGATATTACAAAAATGTTTTGAGCAATTCAGGACTACTTCAATCAGACCAAGCTCTATTAGGTGACAGCACAACTGCTTCATTGGTTAACTATTATAGCAAGTGGCCTATTCTGTTTTTCAGAGATTTTGCGGTTTCTGTTGAGAAAATGGGTCGCATTGGTGTTCTTACGGGACAACAAGGTCAAATAAGGAAAAATTGTAGGGCTGTTAACTAGATATATGATCTGCATTTGTATTTTCTCTTCCTTTGATTTTAAAAAGTTGAGTACTATAATTGTACGAAACCGTGCCTGCCTCAAATGATGATATACATATGTTATGTGTGTTTGGATTTGTCACATCTGAGTCACTTAATCCAAGTGGAACTCATATTGGACCGATAAACATTTTAGTATTGGAAATGCATGCATTTTGTGTTAAAAGAATAAAACATAAATAATCATATAAAACTAAGGTTTGAAGTATTTGTTTACCTCTTGATCCTTTTCGGTCAAAAGATCACCAAGTTTACTAGTTTGGGATTCCCCAAAAATTACACAAAAATAAATTAAAAAAATAAAAGTAAAAACCAAAAACAAAACCGAATATAGAAATAAAAACCATAAACTTCAACAGTGGCGGAGGCACATACCACCGAGGGGATGCACTTGAATCCCCTGACATTTAGAAATTATACCTAAAATTTTAATTATTTTTTTACTAAGAACCTCCTGGTTTTTTTCACAATGAACCTCCTGACCAACTCTTATAATTATGTTGCACTGCTTCTTTCTTATCATGGCAGTTTGTACCACATTCTCTCACTATTGTTTGGACTTTGGACCTTTTTACTTTTCTTGGTTCACTATCTTGCAAATTGTACCGATAAGTGATAAACTACAGTTTTTATTTATTTATTTATAGTATCTAGCAAACACATGAATACTAGGCTTTCGACTCAATTTTTACTTTTAGACTAACAATTTTCTTTTACATTGACTTGTGTCTTTTAATAATTAGGGTTAAACATTTTTTTTTTTAAATATTCTAAAAAAAAATTTGGGAGAGATTTCTATAATAATATAAATTTTTTTGCAAAATTTTATTAATAAAATATGAAATCTACATATGAGTTTACTTAAAAGTAGAGACAGAAAATGATGATTGAAAATTTATAAGGACTAAAAATCGAAGAAAAATTTCAGAGGGAGTAAAATGAAAAGATGATATATTTATAAAGAGCAAAAACATAATTAACCCTAATTATTATAATATGTGAATATTACTTGAATTATCTTAATCCTAAACCAGCAAAAGACAAACTTAAGAGTCTAACCCTTGAATTATCTTATTGATTGATCAGAGCACCAAAAATCTCAGGATCAATCTTGGATTTTGGTTGTATACATTTAACATTGTGTCCGTTATAGGTGTTCGTTTATACATGAGGAATATATTATAATTATTAATTAAAAATTTAAAAGTCTAGTCTCGTAAGAATAGTTATGTTGGTAGCTGCAAGAAAAATATTATGTAGGTGTCGGATTCAAACCCTCAACCTCACTTCTCCATACTTAAAATGTGTGAGCACCAGCCACTAGATTGCTTGACAAAAAAAAATTAAGAGTCTGAACCCTCTGACTCTGGGTCCTGGCAACGCCACTGACTTCAATAGAATATAAACTCACAACATGTAACCGAATATAGAAATGTGGATTTTGACACCTTCACTACTCATGTTGATTATATTTTCAATTTAAATATCATTATGACCAAATTAAAAGAAGATTTGGAGTGGTCGTTTTGATATTTCATATTTGAATTTTATGTTAAAATATCACGAGGATCAAACCAAAAGAGAATTTAGAGTAATCATTATTCACTACAAATATTTTGATTGTAATGACCAAACCAATATATTTGAGATTTTGTTTTTCTTTTTTGGTCAAGTCATATATTTGAGTTTTAACAATTGATCAAATGGGGATAAATATAAACAAGCATTCCCAAATGAAGAAAAACAGAACAGAACCGAACATGAAAGTTAAATGGACATGGTTCGATAGTTCAGAATTTTGGTTTTTTTTTTTTTTGTCAGGTAGCTTAGTGGCTAGAATTCACCTTATAAGGTGAATAAGTAGGGTGTCTGGGGTTCAAACCCCGACCCCTGCATATAATAATGCATTGTCCCGCCAATTGAGTTATAACTTTACTTTTTGTTTCATGTAACTGAACCATTGTATAAACGTGGTCAACAAGTTAGTGAACAGGTTAGTATTTGCTAATAAGTATATGGGTTATATTTAAATTTTAAATTTAAATAGACTAACACGCTAATAAATCAATAAGATTAAACTCCATTTTGATATTTAACATGACATTTTAGAAAATGTGACCTATATATGATATCATACTTTAATTGTAGTTTATATTAATGTATTTAAATATGAGAAAGTTATTGTAGGCCGATAAATATAAATTACTCAAAACATTAGCAAATTTATAATGTAATCTAAAGGACAAAATCTAATGAAATGAAATAAAAATATTATTTATGTTTACTTAAATAGGCTAGTCATATATGCTTAAAAAACTTTTTAACAATCCATGGTCTAACCTTTTTAACTAAATAGACTTTTCAAAAATCTAAGCTTTATCTATTATAACAAACAAGTCTGGTATGACTTGAGTCTAATGTAGACCGGGTTATAAATCTCCATCGATCGACTTGGCATATTTCCACCTATTAATTCGAGCAATAAAATTTTCTATGAGGATATCACAATCCACGCAGCTAGTATAAAACTATGAGTGATAATATAAAAGAATTTTCTATAGCTGCAAATTTTTATCTTGATTTTGGACATGCTTAATTTAAAAAGGTTGTTATATGATGCATGCTTTTGTAGAAAATAATACCTCCCGGTCCCATTTATAAAAAATAATTGATTTTTTAGATTCATATTGAATAATTGATGTATTTAGTCTATATTTTAGACCAGATACATTAATTATTCAATAAATCTAAAAAGTCAATCATTTATAAATAAAACCGGAGGAATACTATTTTTTTAATTGGATAATCGAGAGAAGAGATAGATGAAAAGTTTGAGATAGGAAGATAAAGTTTTGAAACAAAAGACTTGCGCTTAAGTAGAGCGAAGCATGTTAGTGTATAAAATGCAGGTCTAGTAGAGTCGTACGAAACTCTTCTTAGAAGAAAAATACATATAAAACCATTGATCTTATGTTTTGATAAGTACCGGATCACATTATACAAAATGGTGGGGAGATAAAGAAAAATATCAATCACTTTGGGTGAGTAATAGTTAATGTCACATTACCATTAGTATTAGTTCATATAAAATCTCAATGTTATTTCTCTTGAAAAGTCAACTTATTTGGTCTTTCGGTTTTTAGAAGAAAAAAAAAACCTTTCCTTAATTTAGAGTTCGGTCAAAAACTAAGGAATTATGGATTGTTCGAATTTAGATACTTCCCGATTGAATCGACCTAAATCAAAGACTCAATACTTAACAATTACTTGAACCAGATCACAAATTAAAATCAATTTATTTCAATTAATTTGTTGTCCACAAGTTTTATTATTTTTTTGGTGGTGTCTGAGATTGAAACCCAAACCTTGCATATATTATGCATTGTCTCTATCAATTGAGCTTAACACGAGGGCTGTCCACAAGTTTATATATAGCAGAAAGTTGATCATGTAGTTTCCCACAAAATGCTAGGTTAATAGTTTATTATTATCTAATCTCCCTAGTTTTGTTTTGGTAACTTTTATATCATGACAGTACACTCATGTTCCACCACATAACATATTCACAGAATATAACACAGTCAAACATGAAACATGAAGCACTTCGGGTATATATCTATAATTTTTGCTTTGAAATATTCTTCTCCTAGCTAATCCTAACAATGCATGTTTCTTAGTATCTTAGAAGTGCATGGACAACTAGGAGAAAATAAAACAATACTCTTTCAATCAAGCTTCCTTATACATCATGTGTATATGCACTATGAGACTAATTTTAATATTCTCATGCATCATCTTTGCCACTTAGAGCAGAAATTTTGGACTTTTACCATACTCAAGAGATAAGGACAATTATAGTGGCTCTACCACTCTATAAAAACAATGTTAACAATTAACAAGTGCTATTTTTTTCTTCTATAAATTGTTTCAGCTTACAACTTATTGTCACACAAAGTTCTAATAAAATTTGTCAACTCAACAAAATTTAACTTCCCCTTGTTGTCAACATAGTTTCAACTCATGGAGTGTGTCTCTAACAAACATGTTTTTGTTTTCATGTTTTGTCTTGTGTTTCTTAGTCCACTTGTGTGCTCTCAACTATATTACAATTTCTATAACAGAACTTGTCCAAATCTGAACAAAATTGTTAAAGACAATATCTTGTCAGCTATAGCCAATGATTCAAGGATTGCTGCTTCTCTCTTGCGCCTTCATTTCCATGATTGTTTTGTCAATGTAATTAAGCTCTCTCAATTGCTGTTTATCTTTTATTTTTGCTATTTATTTACTCGAATTTTTTTATCAATCAACTATGTGTTTCTTATTTCATTTTTCTGTGTTACATAGGGATGTGATGGATCTGTGCTACTGGATGATACAGACACACTAAAAGGGGAGAAAAATGCACTTCCTAATAAAAATTCATTAAGAGGATTTGATGTAATTGATAAAATAAAGTCTGATTTAGAGAATGCTTGTCCATCCACAGTCTCATGTGCTGATATACTTACCCTTGCAGCCAGAGATGCTGTATATCTAGTAAGAACTCACAGTTTAATTATTTGGAGACTAAGTTACAAATTTACCATATGATAATGTTTTGGGGGAACATGAAAAACAGATTTATCATGCATGAGCAATTACCTCTTGAGTATTGCATGCATGCTTCAAACATATTATTAATCACAACTTCTTTAATTATTTCAGAGTAAAGGTCCATTTTGGGCTGTACCTCTTGGTCGTAGAGATGGAACAACCGCGAGTGAGAGCGATGCAAATAACTTACCATCACCCTTTGAACCTCTTGAAAACATTACTGCCAAGTTCATTTCCAAAGGTCTTGAAAAGAAAGATGTCGCAGTGCTCTCAGGTTTGCTTCCCTTGCAATTATTTGTACGAAAATATTTATAACATGTATAACATTTATGATTCGTTAGAGTTGATCTATTCGAATTATTTTATCCTCATTTTCATGGCAAACATATTTCTAACTCTAATGATCATAAGGTCCTTTCTTATATGTATTATAAAGTTAGTGAAGAGACCAATTTCATGTGTATTGACTAAGTACTCAATATATGCAGGTGCACACACCTTTGGCTTTGCGCAATGCTTTACATTCAAGCCAAGGCTATTCAACTTTGGTGGCTCTGGTAAATCGGATCCATCGCTTGATTCATCACTTCTACAAAATTTACAAAAAGTATGTCCAAATCAAGCTGATTCCGACTCCAATTTGGCTCCATTGGATCCTGTCACTACAAACACATTTGACAACACATATTACAAAAATGTTTTGAGCAATTCTGGGCTACTACAATCAGACCAAGCTCTTTTGGGTGACAATACAACTTCTGCATTGGTTACCAATTATAGCAAGTGGCCTATTCTGTTTTTCAGAGACTTTGCGGTTTCTGTTGAGAAAATGGGTCGCATTGGTGTTCTTACAGGACAGCAGGGTCAAATAAGGAAAAATTGTAGGGCTGTTAACTAGAAATCTAGATATGTGATTTTAAAAAATTTAGTAATGTATCTGTATGAAACTAGGATTGCCTCAAATAATGATATAAATGTGTGTTTAATATTTTATTGGTTTGGTCGTGTTTGGAAAATTTATGTGATACAAATAATATTGTATAGAAGTAAAATCCTATTTGGTCCATTGATGATGGATTGATGTACTACATGTTCTTCACAAGCATGTTTCTGTTGTGAATAAATCCAACTAGTTAGTGGCTTGTAGTGCAAGTAACTCCACTTAGCCTATAATAAGTACTCAATTGATATAACTCATTTCCTGTATCATAATCACTATCACTATGCAATACAGTTCATAGTTTTACAATGCACCATAAACAAAACTCTCTTCATCCTCTCTATTCTCAATACAGGACAGAACGTTCTGAACTCTCTTTTCTCTCATCATTGAGTGTAAGCATCAAGCTTACACCAACAGTTTCATTATTGTCTTTGTCTATATATAGTAGCATATTACCTTGTTAAAAGTTACAAAACATAATACTTTAGTCCATTAGCTTTAATAAAATCAAGTTTTTATGAATAGTTTTGAACTCCTACGTTAACAATGGAACAATAGAAGATAAAAACAATATTGCGAACAAATTTTTAAAACTGGATTAAAGAGTGCTTAAAATTCATATATTTTCTAAAGTTACAAAGTCATTATTAAAGAGTTTGAGAAGTATAACGATCTCCTCAAAATTCATCATTTGAAGCAAGCTTCCTCTACCACCGGTACAAGAATTCGAAGACCTTTTCTGAAGATCAGTATAGAGGAACTCAAAGATAAGTGTTCTTGAAGAAATTCGAAGATTCAAAGTATCTAACTTTTCAAAATAAGTGTCGTACCAAAAGTTTAAGTAGAAGAACTTTTAAAGAAGCACTTAGACTTGAGACCTTCAACGTTCCAAATTGAAAATGCTAGAAGAAACTTGGAGGAGAAGTTTGTCAAGTTAGTTAGAAGATGTTTGACATTCATGTATCATATAAGTTAGTTTCATTTTATTTTTTTTGTCTTGAGTTTAATTTTTTTTTCTTTCTATAAATAGTATAGAATCAAATCTCTGCAAAAGAGTTCATTTAACATATAATTACACATCCATCCACATAGAATAAAATATCTTACTCATTATTGATCGAATGATGTATGAAACTTAACTTTACTTTCAATACCATTTTCTTTTACTATTTTATTATTTTTTTTGCATTTTTACGATTTTGTGTTTTTTTCCCTTATATTTTTACTTCGTTTATTCACTATTACTCGTTTTTGTATAGCAAACTAAAACTTGTAACTTTAAACCTTTCAACATTAAATATTTAACTCGAGTTTTAGATTGATATTCAAGTTTATTTGTTGGGAGGATAGAATTTCACGACCTAAGGAATAAAACTGACATGTAATTGTCACAAACAAAACAAAAAACACACATATGATGCATTCTTTTGTAATTTCTGATGATGCTAATATGTCGTATGGAGAAATTGATATTAGATGAATAAATAAATTTCGTTTTCCATTTTAATGATTATGGAATTTGGAATGGAATTGTGACAATGAAAAAGAAAGGAGATATAAAGAAATAGTGCCAATTTTGTTTTATTTTTTGTTCTGTTTGTTTGATAGGGAAATGAGGTTAAGCATGCGCATCAATTGTGGGGATACAAAATTGAGGTAGCCATCAATATGTCTTCTTCATGCATGTTCACACTACCTCTCCTCATCATCACTTTCTGGTGAGGTTAACCTTTGACTTCCATTAAAGATTTTTCTATGTTGATACTTTGTAACATGATTACCAAAAACATCTGTTTACTTGCATCATTGTTTTTTGATGAAGTCAAAGGAATTAGGAAAAGCAAAAAGAAAATGTTAATCAAATTTTGGTCATTATGATAAGTAAAAGTTAACTACTTTTGAGCTATTTGATTTGATGATATAATCTCTATATATAATTCCTTTAATTCAAAAATATATGTGTGTAGTTGAATGTCTTTTTTCACTAAATATATTAAAGGGACAATCTAGTAAATTTGATTTATTGTTTGCATGAAATATTGAAATCTAGTAAATTAATTGCACTTAACCAAATTCTTTAATTACTGCGAATGTACTATTTTTAATTTGAATGAATGAATTAGTTTAATTCTTATTTTTTTAAAGTAAGTAAAATATGTTAAATAGAAAAAGGAAGTACCAGTCCCGTGAGCATAAGTCAGTTAGTAGAGACATGCATTATTATATGCAGGGGCCGGTGTTCGAACCCTGAACACCTCATTTATTCACCTTAAAAAAATGTGAATTCTAACCACTAAACTACTTGACAAAAAAAAATAAAATATCAAGGGGGACATAAATGATAAACCTGGCCAAGGAAAAGAAAAACAACCCTAGCAGAATGATACGAGAAAGATTAACAAAAAGTGCTATAAAAAAACTGGACCTAAATCCAATGACGAACCCAAAATATAACCCAAGAAAATTATCATCATATGCACAATCCAGAAAAAGCTTCAAGTAGATTGCAAAAGAAATTAATGCGTAGAAATCTGCAAGCATTGGACGAACCAACATGAACTAGAGACAAGCTAATAAAATCAACCCATGGTGTATAAATCAACAGCTAACACGGACATTACTTATTTTTAAAATTGGATCAAGTACTGTTTAATAGAAATGCTACAATACACAAATTACACTTTTTGAATGAGTACATTAGTAATAGTACCTTGCATCATTTTAATTGGATAATAAAACCATTTTTTTTTGTTAAAAGTAATCAAAGTAGTCGATACAACTGTAATTTTCAAATTCCCTTCTTTCTTGAAATTCTAATTTCTGATTCTCAGCCTTCTCACTCGAATTTTAGTAGTCTTCTCTTTCTAAAGTTTTTTTTAAGAAGCAAAAATGGAATTTATTAAAATCACAATGAATCCTAACTAGCACAAGGAGTGCTAGGGTAGGAGTCATAAATTAGCAAAATACAAATACAAATGATAGATGGGGAACACCGAAATGTAAACACATACATCC
>Ga0315913_1002837_pt1 | contig 20598 bp, 18 predicted proteins | sample MpolsnodulesMG_FD_207736 | JGI IMG/M metagenome (GOLD analysis project Ga0315913, IMG submission 207736) | Medicago polymorpha root nodule microbial communities from Los Angeles, California, United States - small nodules | ecosystem: Host-associated > Plants > Roots > Nodule | place: USA... | reverse complement strand
AAAAAAACAGGATTGTACAGTGGCGTGACTTAAGTCACGCAACACCTTAACTCCTGCGTGACTTAAGTCACGCATCCTTTAACACTTGCGCATGTTAAAGTGCGCACCTAGCCCTACTACCTACGAAAAACAGACGAACCAAGCATAAAAACCAGCAAAATGAGATGAGTTTTGATGATACAATACCTGATATTTGATGCTTGATGAGCGTAGAAACTTGCTTCCTGACGATTTGCAATGGTTTGGGATGAGGATTTTGACCTGTGAAGCCTGGATACGAGATACGATACGGATACGATACTGCACCAATACAGAAAAATTTCAAAAATCAAGATACGATACGGCTAGGATACGTTAATAATTAAAATTATATAATTAAATGTACAATATAATTATAACCATATTAACAAACAAAAGAAACCAGTCATAGGCTCGTAGCACATCAACATAAAAATAAATAATATTGACGACTAAAAGAGTGATGACTAGTCAATTACATACACAATATATCCCAAAAAGAACACCATCAGTGCTATATTATATCCAAAAGGAACATTGTTAGTGCTATACTATATCGATCAAAAAAAGAAGCACTATATCCAAAAAAGAACACACCAGTACTCGAGAGTTAAGTTATTTTAGTTAACATTCATTTGGAAATATCGGGGCAGATATCGATGTAAGATAATTATCAGATACTCTCCTAATACGTATCGGGAAGTATCGGATAATTATTTTTTTAAAAAAATAAAATTTAATCTTTGGATACTCTTCTGATACGTATCGGGAAGTATCAGTGCAGGATACATAGGGGATACGATACGTCATCCATTTTGAAGTATCGGGGCTTCACAGATTTTGACCCAAAAATTCGCACTTTTTGGGTTTTTGAAGGTGAAGGGAAAGAAAATGGTGTTTGGAGTATGGACTGATGGATTTTGTACGAAAACAGTAACTCTGCGTTACTTAAGTTGTGCAGGGGTAATTTGAACATGGCTGCAGGGCGCAAATATTTTGTGTTGGAGAAGAGCAGTAATCTAATCAAAATCCACACTCATGAGTCATGACAGCCCGTGAATAAGCCAACACTAACATAAGTGTTCAACATAACATTTGAACATTTGGTTGCAACAAGGAACTGGGAAGAGAAATAAGATCTCGTTGCTGTAAACCCCTCCCCTCCCTATTTTGAATTTAACAGTCAGGCCATTGACTAACGTTGACGCTGTTGTTCATCTGACACACTCCATCATCCACAATCTTGACTTGATTGGAAAAAATCATCTTAAGCATCACAACATCCAAATACTCTCACTCAACAAAATCACAAATCTTTTTAAAAATCAATTTTAAATCAAATAAGCTCATTTTATACTTTGCATTATCCACCACCTCATCAGCAATTACAATATCATCCAATATTTGTCTACCCTTCACAAAAGCTAATTGAAAATCTGAAGTAACACTACCAATGACTATCATGTTGCCTCAATCTGTGTCAAAACTTTATACATGCACCCGAGTAAAGAAATCTGACGAAAATGAGACATCTCGTCCCTACGTGGATTTTCAATTTTAGGAATTAAATCAATAAATGTTTGACTTGATTCATAATTATTAGTATTATTTTAAAATTGATTATGATTCATCGACATTGTAAATTTTTACAAACGATATTCTTTTTTGTGGTGGCCGGGGTTTGAAACTCGAACCTTGCATGTATTATGGTCTCTGCCAACTGAGTTAAGTTTACGAGGACTTACAAACTACATTTAATAAAAAGTAAACAATTTAAATGACAAAAAAAAATTAGGTGTAAAGTGTATGTGTGATTATCTAGGGATAAAATGTGTGTAAATAATTGAGATATTATTCTAGAGATTATTTTGACTAACCATGCACAATCGATGGCTATTTTCAAATTTTGATATATTGAAAGACTATTGTGACTACTCATTATACATCCAAGGACCAAAGTGGCTATAACCCCTATGATTTTTGCTCCACTAATATATCTTATATTTTAACAAACCAAATCTCATTGCAAATTGCCATATTTGTTTCATTATCTCCCTGCTTAATAATATTTTTAATCCATTCCACAAACATGAACTTGTTATTCCAAGTGGGGAAGCAAACCATAATACCTTCGATACTTTGTTACTTTAAACAAGTTTTGTACATACATCATTTAATTAGTGAAAATTATCTAAAAAATAAAATTTAATCAGTGAAAAACACATGACTATTATTTACTTGATTTGTCATAGTTTTTTTTTTAGGATGATTTGTCATATTTGTTAAATAATGTGGCAATATTAATATATAATCGTATTCCTTAATAAATAAAAAAATCGTATGTGTAACTTTTTTATACGTACAATTTTTATAAATTAAACTTACTTTTAATTGAATTTTTTAAGTAAATTGAATATTAAAGGTTCACGAAGAGAAAAAGCCTAAAAAAATAAATGCTTAAAAATTTACTTATATTTTACTCACAATTATAAAAGGGGAGTCCGGTGCACTAAAACTCCCGCATACGCAGAGTTCAGGAAGGGGTCTCAACATTTTGGTGTATTGCACACAACCTTACCCTATTTTTTACACAAGAGGTTGTTTGAATCTATGACAACAACTTTACCGTTGCACCAAAGCATGCCCTTGCAAATGATATTCTTATACCAAGCAAAATTTGAATCCAATCAACAATAAATATAGCCAAGTGGTAAGGGACTTGACCCCTTAATCAAGTGGTCAGGGGTTTTGATCCCCATAATTATGAGCATATACTTAAGAAAAACAAGCACATCATTCAGAACACACGCGTGCCACATGCAGAAGTAAAACTATTAATACTCCTTCATTTGCTTTTCCAGTATCCAAAATCCTCAATTACAAATTCCTGAAAACATCATTTATAATCTAAGCGAGTCAGAAGATTAGTAGATGTCCAATTAGAGTTAAGAGTTTACACCAAAAAATATCCCAACTACATGTACAGAATCTGCCCAAAGATGAAGTACGGGGTGCTTTGATATGTAAGATGACACTGTTAACAAACTTCACAAGAAATTCTGGACTTCACTGCATCGGGTTGGAAGTAGAAGGTATAAATCTCATGAGGAAGCTTGACAGGGACCAGATGCAAATCACACCAAGGAATTGTAGGACATTTAGAAGGGTTCCCAAAGAGCTGTTTATAGCCATGTTGTGTGAGGTCAACTCAGCTCCTCTAACTGTGAATGATAAAGCTGTCACCAGTTGTGCTGCTCTATTTAGTTGGTGCAGCCTATACACCTGTAAATAACAACTTAATAATTTGTTATATGAAATTTGAAAAAAGTTATCATAGAAGTATTTGAAATGTTTTAGTTTATTCAATCCAAGAATCAATCCAAGAAAAGATAGAGAACTAAGCTGAATTAAATATAACAATTTATAAGCTCAGATTATCAAAATATGAATTTAGACAAACAATTAGGTAAAACTGGATAAATCTACTTTATTATGTTCATTCTTTTCACCAGGAAGACAAACTGAGAATTGGATTGTTCTTACTTGAAAGATTAATGGAATTGCAGACCATGAAGGTGACTTCCGATATCTAGCATACTGCTCAAATGCAAATTGGACAACTATACCAACCAGGTACGGAGCAAGAGTTGCGGAGGCTGCAGGGCCAGTCCATGGCCAGACCAAACCCATAGTGACCATGGGAATGACAAGACTAAGTACCAGAGTAGCAACAGAAGAGATTTTCTGTCCCAGTTGAGGGGGCAGTGTATCAGTATTTTTTGTTGCAGTGTCTAATTGTATGGGTCTCCGTAAATGGTCGAGCAGAAAAAGAAATACAGCAACACCACCATAGAAAATTGCTTCTGTGAAGAATAATATGAGGAAATCTGGAGATGAACAAAGAAGATATTTTAGAGTTTGGGTTCAAAGAAGACAACACAATTGAGAGCTAAGAAAGAAATCATCATAAAACTTATTATGTAGAGCAAGGAATTGAAAATTTCAGTGCTAGAGAATATATAATCTCACAAGTCACAACTACCAATGTCCTAGCATAACTACGCTAATTACAAACTCTTCCCATGAAACTCAACAAATATCTTAAATTACTAATCCAATTTCAATTTTTGTAAATGTTTTGTTGAACATTGATATTTAAGTTGGAAAATTTATCATCCATTATGTGTCAGTATAAATCAATCTCCATTTCTGCCCAATGATCCAATGATTGAAGTCATCCATTTGGTGAAGAAACAAATAGTTCCAAGTCAACCAATGAGCATCATATTCAATTTATGAACATGCAAGATGTCTTCCCTGGCATCATCCCCTAACAATAGTCCCAAACACATTCAATTTCTCTTTTCTCCACAGGTTTTCATCATCAGATGCTTAGTCAATACAGATAAAAGAAGATGCTACTAACTTACCATGGAGTGCATCCGTATGGCAGAAAACAATAAAGGGATTTGCAATTGTATACTAACTAGCTTTTTAGGAGTATTTTCACAAGTTATAACTAAAAAAACAATTAAATACATGTTACTAAAATACTCCTAAAAAATAAGTGGGTGTAAGTAAGCAGCTCCTATATGCATTTGCTAGAATATACTATCTCATTTTTTAGGAGTATGTATGCTAGCAAGTGTTAACTAAACATTTGTTAAATACACCCTAAGGTGGATGTTGCTAAAATACTCCTTCATAAAAACTAATGGGTGTATTCTGTGTATTCTAATAAATAGTAAGTTGTGCACATTGTAGCAGACAAGGAAATATAGCACCAAATACTTAAAACAAACAAACAAAATAGTTAATTATTCCGAAGAAAAGTTACCTGTTAACAATGAGTCCTCAAAAATGATTGAAAGCAATTTACGCAAATAGAGTGAAGGAAAAATGAAAGAAGCCACAAGGACTGCAGGGCCCACAAACCACAATATGCTGTTTTGACTCCTCTCTGAATTCAATAAAAGAATCTCACTATCTCTTCTGTATGGGCGGTTATAAAATGATATGAAACCTGGTTTTCCATCACTTCCTGATAAATGAAAAGATGGGTTGCTAGCAGGATAGATGTCTTGAGCAATATTATTGTTGTTTTCTGGCACTGGAGCAGGTATTTCGAGCTCATTGTTTTGTGACTGATCCTCAGAGACAACAAAAAGAGCATTTTGTTGTTTCTGGAACCTTCCTTTTAACTGTGGCCTTCTGTTTATAAACTTAAACTGGCATGATTTGTCTAACCATGATACTAATACAAAAAAAACACAATGTTAACAAAGACATATCCAATGGAGTGCATATAAAATATTGGGCAAACTGTAACTTACACCCTTCAACTTGGATCCATGTGCAGACAAACCCTTAAGATTTGAATTGTGCTATGACCACTGTGAACTTCACACGTTATGCAAAAACAACCTCCATCAAGCTAATGATTATACATTTATGGAACTGTCATATTACAACAACAAAAATAGTGGGGAAATTGCAAATGCAACCTATTCTTAAATGCTATCGTTCAGTATTTTAATGTTCAAACATTACCATAATTCATGATTATTTTAACGAAGGATTTTTTTTGACAAAGTGTGATGTTCAGCGGTCAATAGCCTCTAAGGCCTAATCCACATACAGGCCAGAATTCAAAGGTGTAGGTTGCAAGTTACGCTAAAATATTTCCAAATTTTTACAACAGATTTATTGAAAAAAATGTGCAAGTAATCATTCATATCAAACTTGGTACATCTTTTGAAGATATGCGCGATTGAGTTGGAAGCTTAATGCAGAATGTGGACCAACCAATAAATAAGCAAGCTACCTTTAGTGGATATCCGTAGCCGAGAACCATTTATTTGGTTGACAAACAACCGTCGTGAAAAGCTCAACTGAATATTAAATGAAAAGAAAGCATGTAAGAGGAAAAGTAAATAAAGCTATACTCAAAGATACAACGCCAAACAATTTTGAGTAACAGTATAATATGGACTAATCCTAGAGTTATTACTCAAATGGAAAATTCAAATAAATTGGTTCATTGGAAGTTCAATTTCACAGAAAATAGAAAAAATAATAGTACAAGTCATTTGTAACATCATCAGTTTTCGAGATTAAACAATTATGCATATAGTCATTAATTAGTATTTAACATGTGTTAACTGTATCATTAACTGACTGATAAAAATTTAACTGTATAGGCCCTAGACTATTTTCATAAAAATGATGAATACAAATAAGAAAAATTCCAGATCGTATGAGATTCAATTCAATTCAAGGCTTTGAGCAAGTGAAAATAAAACATATTCCTGATTTGTTTTCGCTTGACACGTTTATTAGACATTGTTCGTTGTTCATAGTACAACAACAAAAACACCAACCAAGTTTTATCCCACTAAGTAGGGTCAGTTACATGGATAAAATTACACCATAGTGTTATGTCAAAAACCATATTTCTCTTATTGTTTTTCTAGTTTTTCTTGTCTCTAGCGATCGAGTATCCTCCATCTGATATACTATTCTTACTACAAAATCTACATGTCTTCTCCCACATGCCCAAACCACCTAAGTCTACTATATGTGCTAACCCAACTCTCTCTAATGTTGTCATTTCTTATCCTATACCATTTAGTTTTACCACACATCCAACACAATATCCTCATCTATGCTATGCTTATTTTACTCTTGTGTTGGTGCTTCACCGCTCAACATTCAGTTCCGGTCTTCCAATTGTTCTGTAAAAAATTCCCTTCAACTTAAGTGATACTTTCGTATCGCATAAAACACTGGAGGCTTTTCTCCATTTCAACCACATCTCTTGAATCCCGATGATTTACATATGGTTCTATAGAAGAAAAAAATAAATTAAAACATATGCATCAATCCACCAACATGACAGAAGTGGTTGTGGCATGATTTGTATGTACGTAACATAAACAAAAACCAATTAACAACAAAGAGGGTGAAATTGAATTGAAATTGATAATAGGTACCTGGTGGGGAGAAGAACGTTGAAAAGGAGAATGAGGTAAACATGGAAAAGAGGAACTACTACAACTATTATTTGTAGTATTTGCCATAACTATGTATAATAATTCTGTTATGTTCTGAAGAAGCAAACAAGTTGAATTAACTTAACGCTGAAATTGAATAATCGCAGCAGCCTCCGACTTCACTGTTTTCTTCGCAACGCAAACAACCAGCCCTGGCCCGCCCGGCATTTACCAACATAAATTAATTAGTAATAAATTAAAGTTTTTTTTTTTTTTAAACGAAATATCCGCATTTGGTATTAAATTAGAAGAGATCGTACCATCTATTCTAAATATTTTTAGGTAATAATAAATTAAAGTTAAAATTGATAAAACAAGCTGATTAAAATTCATTTTTATATTATAGAATCATAAAATCAATAATAAATATTTAAAGTTAATTATCATTCAAATTTGGAGTTTTCTTTTTGAAAAAAAACTATAAAAAAGATTTTAATTATTATAAAAAGGAAAACTGATTTCTTAAATTATGGCTTGAAGTTGATTCTAAGAAAAGTTCTGAGTTTTGTCAAAAAGAAAAAAAAGTTTTTAGTTAAAGTTTAATTTTTATTATAAAAAAAATGTTAACTATGTTTTTGGTCCCTATAAACATGTAAACTTTTCCTTTTAGTCCAGCTAAAAAATTTCTTCAACTTTTAGTCACTTAGTTTTTTTTTCATCTTCATTTTTGGTCACTCCTTAAAAGTAAACTCATATGTAGAATTCATATTTTTGAATAAAATTTTGCAGAAAAATTCTTAATATTATAAGAATCTCTCCAAAATAAATTAGAATGTTTTAACATAACATGAATTCAATATGAATTTTTATATTTTTTATGGTTAAAAATTCATATTTAATTTGTGTTTCGTTAAAAAAATGATAATTTTCTTTTGGGAATTTTTTTAGAATATTTTACACATTTCTGCACAATTTTATTAAAAAATAAAATAAAAAATATGGACCAAAAGTGGTGATTAAATTTTTATAGGGACTAAAAGTTGAAGAAAGTTTTTAGAGGGATTAAAACGAAAAGTTGATATATTTATAGAGACTAAAAACATATTTAACCCTAAAAAAAATAATGTTAAAACGGTTTCAAGGGTAACAAATTTAATTTTCAATGGAGTAAAGTGTAATTCAACCATCTCATAAAAGATGGGGTATATTTTATAGAGAAGTGTATATTTTTAAATATGAGGAGGAAATGAAAAAGCAATTAAAGCTTTTTTTTAGTGGCAGAAAGTATACTCTAGAATATAATACAATAATACAAGTTTTATTTTCGTTCAAAGTTTTTTTTTTTTTCTCGTTATTGTTGTTAACACTCTGATTTTCAGGAGAAAGAGACCATAATAATCTATAGTTCAATGAACTGTAAGAAAGAATCAACATGTTTTTTTTTTCTCTCTCCAGTACAACTTTCAAAAAGAATTACAATACAATAAGGTGACATTATAATGAAAGCTAACCAGCTATTTAGAGTGAATAGGTAAAAATAGTTATTGAGAAAAAAAGTAAAACTTCTTTTGGCTAGAAAACCATATAATTAGGGTTTTTGGCACCCCAATCCACTCAATGTTTGAGGATGCACCACCTTGCAAGCCACAACTACACAGATTACGAACTCTTTCCATGATACACAACAAATATCTTCAATTATAGAACCAATTTCAACTTTTGTAAATATGTTGAACATTAATATTGAAGTTGCAAAATGTATCATCCATCATGAATCAATCTACAATTTCCTTCCCCACCACCACCATACCATACAAAAGGTCTGGGGATAATTGGACGACAAAGTGCATCGCCATCGCCATGCAAATCAATGTACTCATCTGCTGATTATGGCTGACAAATGTCACACTCAGTGAGACAAATATAAACCCACAACATACAAAACATTCAGTTAGAAATCATCTTTGATCTGTTGCAATGGTTAACAATGTGTGAACATTAAGTCTAGCCTTGCCTATTCGCACCTCAACCAGAAAAAGTTTTGTTCATGACTACTTTTCCCAGGTTAAATAACATGATACATGGTACAAAGTTTGTGTAAGCAGGAGCAGGACAGTGGGAGAGGTGGGGACCAGACAGACAATGACAAATTTTCAGTGACAGGTTGCAGAATGGAACCAATCTCATATAGAACTTTGTAACATAAGCAGCCATTCAATGACAAAAATCAATTACAACCTAATCTAAGAACAATATAAATTCAACATGAATTAGGAACTTATTTCCTCATTATCAATAACTTGCTCAAAACCCCAGACCATAAAATGGGATTGGCCAAACCTCGTTGGAAAATTTCTATGCTATAGAATATCACCTCCAATCAAACCCCCTTTAACTTTTCTGAAGACAACTACCTTTAAGAATACATTCAAACTTAAATAAGATTAGATGTCTTCAAAAATCTGATTGCCCGACAATAATATGGCCATATTGACTCCACATAATCAAGATACTTGTCCATTAACCATTCCTGCAATACTTTCAATATTCTTCTTGTTAGCTGTATATAATCAATGTCTTTTAAGCTCGATATAGGCCGCAAAAGATAGACTGCAATTTTTTCTTTGAGCCCGCCGCCAAAAATGTAGTAGTTTGCCAAAATGCACCAAGAAGGTACTTTCCTAAGTATTTTGACAGTCCGATTGAAGCTTGAAGCATAGAGTGCACACAGACCACGGATTATAATGATGTTTAAAGCCACAATTAGTGGCCCAAAAATCCATAATGGAGTTAGTTCCTTTGAAACTTCAGCACCATATTTTAAATTAACAGCCAGGTACAGAGGAACACTGCAGATGGAAGATAAAATTAGGCACATAAAAGCATTATTGTGCAATCAATGCATTTGGCATTATTTAAAATGCAAGAAAAGTTGAACAATGATGCAGAAACTAGTTACATAATATATTGACTAGGCAGTAAGCAAGTCACCCACTCCCCCCTCATTTTATTTTCCTTAAATTCCAACCTAAAGTTTGATACAACCAAAATATCGAAGTTGAAGCATGATGAAATTAAATCAGAAAATTGACGAGCAGACATGGAATTAACTTGAAGTCTGAACAATAAAACATGGTACCCCAAAAAAAGGTGCACGTGTCTTCCTTTCACAAATATATCACAACATGCAGAGAGGAAAATACCATTATACTTACAACATCAACAAAGGTATCGTTATTGCCGCATCCAGGGCCAGAAAATGGGGCAATGCCAGCTTAAAAACCTCACTTCCATCCTTACTATGAGTCATTTGTAGAGTTTCAGGTAAAACTGTGGGAGTCGTCGGTCTTCCAAAAACTCCCTCTACTTCTTGACGTGATGATTGCGTGCGCAGCATTTTCAGCCATTTTTTGAAGAGTCCATGAAAAGCAGATGATGTTGCAAGGTTATCACCTGCTTCAGATGCATACGAGAATGGCACGTTGTGAGTGTCCCCACTCTCCTCTAGTCCAACAGAGGTTTTAGGTGCCCTCAACCAATTAGCCCTGCTTCCTGAATCATCATTTTGAGTTCTGCCTTTGAAGCATGAAATCCTCAAAGGTTTGATCTTGGATACACAAAAGCAAGGAGGCCCTACACTGGAAACAATAAATAAACCCTTTATATGAAGACAAATACAAGGTCGTGAGCATTCGATTCATGCATGTTTTTGCATTAGAATCAATCACCAGGGAATGGAACTGAACAAATTAATTGAATATCAAAATCAATGAATATGAATTATAATATTGATATTTTAAAACAAAAAAGAGAAAGCACATAAACACTTCATCAAACATTTGCTGCAAGTAGTGCTCACAAGCCGGTTCTGTTTTTCTCTCCCCAAAATTCATTTGTATAATCAACCTCCTTGCATAATACTTCAAACGTACTAAAGATATATTCGGTTGATCGAGACTTGTAATTTGTTTATCTTAGTTCATGGAGGCACCTTAGAATTGCATTTAAATTTCACTATACTAACTCCGTAAATCTTATCATTGGGCCACTTATAAGATACTTCTAACATTGACGTTTACTAATAGGCAATTTCAAACTAAACTTCTTGAAGTGACCCTGACACCAAACCCAACACCGTATTTAATTTCCACCCGAAGGACACTAACATGTCTCTACCTTAAACAAATATTTTGCTTTAATAGGTGATGCCAGTCTGTTCTTCCAATCATATGATGTTTTGTCAAACACTGCTTCAATTTCATCCTTTTGCTCCATGACAAATGCCTTGTGGAAGATGTCACATACAAACCCTGATGATAGGAGGAAAAAAATCACCAATGAAGTTCATAAATCATACAGTCAAGCCCCACAGATATGAACACAGATAGTTGCGATTGCAAAATCAAAATTAAAATCTATCATGAAGAGCTTATGGAAATAAACTACAATTTACTAAACATATTATATGTTTTTTTCATAAGCTCATACAAATAGTTGCACAAGTGCTTACGTTAGTAATATAAACTCAAATATGTCAACCCAAACAGACCCTCATTGTGTGCGTGCACGTCCGGGCGTGTGAAAAAGAGAAATGTATATGGTTAAGTGATCAATAAAGCATTGATCTTCACAACTCAGGATATTTATAAAAAAATTAAAATAAATGATGAAAATTTAATGATCCAATCGTTTAATTTGATACGACTCTTGACTCCTTGCCTACGGGAAAACATCTGTAGATTGTACAAACCCTCTACTGGATATACAAATTGCATTGAAACTAAACTTTGAGACCAGACCCTCATTCTGAACCACTATAATGTTAAGAAACCAGACAAACATTTTCCAGTACCATTCGACAACATTAAACATCATTTGAATGTTATGTGGCAGTACTATTATACAGAAATTTAAAAGGCTTGTTTTCCAGATAATAAGTAATAGTCATAAAACTTTATAGCAATGGGAAGATCAAAATTAAATAGCATATTTAATAATCCTTGAAGAAGTAAATATACCTGAGGTTGATGGGCTACAAAGGCCATTTTATTAAACCGCCTTTAAACTTTATCCAAATCAACTCAATCAATAGGACCTGCTCAGAAATCAGTAACAATTAAGTTTAAGATAAGCAAATAAAACACTAAGCTAAAGCTAGAAAAATAGCACAAATTGATAGTTTATGTCATAACCGACTTACAGAAAAAAAAATTAAACATAAAAGGTGGCATTTTAGAAAGTGGTGAGAAGAGTAACAACAAGTTTATTCAGAAAAAGAAAATGCGCGAAATGAAAATTGAAAAGGAAAAGAGAGAATTACGCGGTGAAAGCGTGTCCAATAAGAGGAATTGAGGTTGAGAGGCAAAATTGTTGAATTTGATAATGATGAATGTCAAGTATGGAAGGAAGGAAAAAAGGAAAGGATTTTGAAAGGAAATTGAAATTGGAAGAACCCTAACATGACATAAATGAAGAAGAAGAAGAAGAAGAAGAAGATGATAGACAAAAGCGATATGGTAAGACACCTGGCACTTGCATCATCCCCTCCTACTATTTTTCGACTAATTAAATAATCATATTCACCAACTACTATTACTATACCTTTGTTTTTCTATTATTTTCAAAATTTTCTGGAATTTCATTTTTTTAAATAATTTGTTAAGTGTAATACTTATTCTTAAAAATATTAAGCAAAAATTCATAGTGATTTTGGGAATTGTATTTATTTTTAAATGAAAAGGAGTAACATTATTATTAAATTGACATTAACGATCATTTATCAATTTTATCAAGGTTATAAGATCCAACTTTGGTCACTAACACCTCATGGAAGGAAAAAGAGAATATATACAAATATGTTTGTGTGCAAAGTGTGCAAATGTTTTTTTTAATAAACTAAGCAAATTATATTAAAAGAATATCTAACGGTCCCTCAAGCATAAGGCGTGTTAAAGGTAACTGTTAAAAATTTGCATACAAAACAGTCAGGCTACCAACATCCAAAGAAGTCAAAGGGGTTTAAATTACATTACAGCTTGAAAACAACATAAAGGGTTTTGCCTCCAAAAGGTGTAGTCAAAGTCGAACGTCGTGTAGTTCGCTTTCAACCACCAATATGTTTAGAGTTTAACCTTTTCAAGAAGTCACGTAAGCTGATCAAAATGATTATAAAATTTTTTATTGTTACGACCTTTCTAGATAACAAATAAGGTCGAAATCCAAATAATATAGAAATCTGTCCTTGAATTCTTTGAGAACCCTCCAAGAGCACAAAACTGATTTAAATGAGCATATAAGTCGCCATGAAGAACTGTATCGATACCAAGCCAATGGGATATCAGAAGCCACAAACAACCGTAGTGATCACACTTAAAAAACAAATGGTCTCTATCCTCTACAACTCCACATGAAGCCGCACAAGATACCTGTGAAACATCTAGAACATGTCTCGCTCGCAAATTGTCCTTTGTAGCAAGTCTATTCAGAAAGATTTGCCAGACAAAAATATTAACCTTTAACGGAACCGCTTTATGCCACAGAAAATGATGAAAATCCTCAGTAAGAATAAGCAGATTGAACAGTGTATTTGTTGGAAGGGTGAAGTTTCCACACCCACCTATCAACCAAGCCAACCTGCAAAACAAGAACAGACAACCGCTCCACACACTCTCCCATCAACAACTCCTCCCACGAAAATAACCTCCACTTCCACACCTCACCACCCACCCCCCAACCTAATGTATACATCTCTAACACCGTAGCTTGTTTATTTTTCGATAACTCAAAAAGTCTTGCATAAGACGTTGCTAACGGAATATCACCTAGCCATGGATCCACCCAAAACAATGTTGTGCTACCATCTCCGACCTGCCTAACTATGTTATCAACCAGCCATGTAGCATCCGCCAATCCAATACCTAGTCGAATTTGGTTTAGATGTCGCCGTCAAATTGACCCAACCCCCTCTGCAAACCGCACCCTCCCACACTCCTCACCATACTTCGCCCGAAGCACTAAACTCCACAAACCATCTCTTTCCTCCAACACCCTCCAGACCCATTTCCCCATTAAAGAGATGTTAAACTCCTTTAAACTCTTCACACCCAAACCTCCATTCTTCTTTTTTAAGCAAATAGTATAAAAAAATTAGTAAATAAAGAATCAAGGGTAGAAATGATACCTGAGGGAGCTTTGAAGAATGAAAGAAAATAAACCGGAATGGAAGATAGAACAGACTTAAGCAGGATCAATCGACCTCCCAAAGATAAATTTTTACACTTCCAACTAGTCATCCCACTACGGATCTTCTCCACCAAGGGATACCAAAATTGTAACCTCCGAGGGTCCCCACCAATGGGAAACCCCAAATACAAGAAAGGAAGATGACCGTGTTTACAATTCATCACACTAGCCACCTCATGAAGCCAAGAAACAGCAACGCCGACCCCAAACAACATGCTTTTGTGAAAATTGACTTTCAACCCCGAGATCGATTCAAACAACAACAGAACCGCCTTCAAGGCCCTAACATTAGCCCAAGATATAACACCAATCAACAAAGTATCATCAGCGAACTGGAGATGGGAAACCTCCATCATCACCTGCGCCCCAACTGCATAAGGTGTAAATAAACCATTCGCAACCAACGCTGACATCATTACCTTTAAACCCTCCGCCGCTAGTAAAAACAAAAAAGGGGATAGTGGATCCCCTTTGTCGGAGACCTCTCTCAAACCCAAACTCATCAGTCGGGCACCCATTAACCAACACTGATGTTGTTGCCGTCGAGACACACTCCATGATCGCCACAAAGGGGGAAAATTCATTTTACCCATCACCTCATCAAGATACCCCCAATCGACAGAGTCGTAGGCTTTCTCAAAATCCACCTTAAACATAAGTAGCTCTTTCTTATTTTTTTTCGCATCATCAACTAACTCGTTGGCAATCAATATACCATCCAAAATTTGTCGACCTTTAATAAAGGCAGACTGAGAGGCAGACACCACATTACCCACAACGATTCTCAACCTATTATCCAATACTTTGGAAAGGATTTTATAAACACTACTAACCAAAGAAATTGGATGGAAATCTGCCACTCTTTGAGGACTCTCGACCTTTGGGATCAAGGCTATAAACGTAGAATTAAGACCTTTCGTTAACTTACCATGACAAAAAAATTCTCCAAAAAAATTTAGCAAATCAATCTTCAGGAGGTCCCAAAAATCTTTTAAAAAAACTCAAATTAATTCCATCTGGCCCGGGACACTTATAGCTATCACAGTCCCATATGGCTGCTTTAATCTCTTCTAATAAGAAAGGTTTAATAAGAGCAGCCCCTTCTGTATCAGACAAAGATTTGAACACCAAACCGCCTATGTCTGGCCTAACATGCGGGCGTCTCTGAAAATGATCATGAAAATGTTGAAATACCGTTTGACGTACCTCATCCACACCTTCAATTTGAACACCATCGGTCGTCAAAGAAATAATGAAGTTCGACCTCTTCCTAGAAGACATGATACTAGGGAAAAATTTGTGTTTGCATCACCCTCCTTCAACCAATTTACCCTTGACTTCTGCCACTGCATGCCAGCTTGATGTTTTGAAAAAGCCATAATATCAGCTGATAACATATGCAACTCTTCCACCTCATGGTCGCCCAAAGTATTAGCTTCACCCATTTCATCCAGGACCGCCAACCTATCCCTAACATCCTGAATTTTACTATTGATGTTGAGAGTATGATTCAAGTGCCATTGTCGAAGACTACCTTTTATTCTTTTAAACTTTTCTTTCAAAACAAAGCCACTCCAGCCTTGCACCTGAATTGATTGCCATTCCTCCTTGACAAAATCGACATAGCCAGGAATATCCGCCCAACATTTTAACATCCTAAGCGGTCTCGGCCCCCAATTATCCTCATCAATGGTTAAGAGAATAGGGCAGTGATCAGATAAACTTCTTGGTAGGGCCGCCTGAATACAATTAGGAAACAGAGTAACCCATGCTTCTGACAATAAAAACCGATCGAGCCGACTCATTGACAAACCATCTCCACAATACCAAGTAAAATTACGACCACACAATGGCAAATCAATGAAAAAATTATGATCAATGAAGAGATTAAAAGCAGCAAAATCAACACTGTTGTTAACCTCTGAACGACCTCTTCTTTCACCGCTAGAACGGACAACATTAAAATCACCAAGAACACACCAAGCTGCCTCTGAATGTAACTGTACCAGACCACTTAAAGCATCCCACAAAACCTGATGCCCGATACTATCACAAGGAGCATATACATTAGCCAAACAAAATCCCACATTATTATTTTTGAAACTCCCTTTAACCACCAAACAACTATCAATATTCACAGACAACCAGATATCTAACACACTAGAGTCCCACAAAGTAAGAATACCACCTGAGGCACCAACCAACGGCTTGAAAGAAAATGCCATCGGAGAAGATCCCCAAAGAGACCTATACGAAAGCTCATCCACCACCCCCAATTTAGTTTCTTGAATACACAACATCGACGACCTCTTCTCTGAAACCAACCTTCGAATCTCTCTCCTCTTCTCCACCGTCCCTAACCCCCTAATATTAACAGAAAGAATCTTCATTGCATCCACCCACACCTCACCCCATCCACCCAGCACCCTCACACCCTAAACCGCCTCCTCCATCCTCACCTCCTTCACCCTCGTCTCCCCACCCACACCTGAACCCCCGCTGTTAAAGAAACAACATTATTTTTACTTGAAGTAGCTTTGGACAATTTACCCTTCACTTTGTTTCTTTTGGAATGTTTAAACTTTTTGAGAGACCTAATCAAGGCCATCCTGTTGGCTTCTGATAGTCTCGCAATTTTTTTCAACCCTTGTAAAGATGGCGCCAACTTCCTTCTCTTGGAAAGACTTTTTTGTGACCCTTCACTGTTTTTAACTCCACCTTCCCCTTGATCACATGCTGCTGGATTTTTAATACTATTTGAACAAGAATCATCCTTTTATTTCACTATGCTTCACCTCCCCATGAATAGACTGTGAAATATATGGCTCATCTACATCACCCGTGACTTCATTAGAAATTTTAATCCAGTCATCTTTCAACTGTTGGACTAAAGCATCCACTAAAGGCTCTTCTTCTTGAAAGCAATTCGGAGTTGAACACTGTGACTTATTATCAACTTCAAATTCAGATAAACAAGCATCTACCGCAAACCCAAAGTCCAAGTCCTTAATAACGTGGATAGGATACACCCGCCCATCAATCCAAAAATCAACAACATCATTTAATTCTTGCAAATCAGAAGCAGCAATCAATAACCGAGCAAAATCCATTCTTTCTTTATTAATTGTTACCTCATCAATTTTAAGAAGTCAACCATGAGATGAAGCTAGTTCCAAGAAAAAAATGTTGTTCCAAGCATGTAAAGGTACCCCGTAACATCTCACCCCAAGCACCCCTTTCATATGGTACATCAACGTCCTTCTTCCAAGGTCTACAATCATCGAAAAAATTACCAATCAAATCCGTCGTCGAGTTAAATAAAACCATAACATCACCTTCCACACACAGGTGTAACAACACATTATCACTGCCCAAAGATATTACTTTAAAATCTACGAACCCTGCATCTATAAACGATTGTTGAATAATAGAGATGCAATTACCATTCTTAATTTTAGCCAAAATACTCTTAGATGCCCATTCTATATCCTCATGAAAAGGTAAATACTTTCGCAACACAGCAGCCTCACCATCCACACAACCATGATCATTTCCCCCTCCCTCCATAGCTCTCAGCCTTCCCTTCCCAGCCACCTCCAAAACCTTTCCTTCACCACCACCCTCCTTCCCCACAACCAGTCAAAATGTGCTATAAATTTATTACTGTATAACATTGTTAATATCTTACATGTACAATCAGTCAAAATTTTGTTGCGGTAATAATTAGTCAAAATAACAAAAGATATCTCAGTATTAGATAACATTTAAACAACTTTCTTGAGTCAATTTTCAAAAGAGTTATTTTAAAAATTTATCGAATCTTGGAAAATCATGCTTTGTTATTTAAATAACTGTTGAATATTAGCACAAAATCAATCAGATTTTGTGCTGTTTGACTTATTATAACTGGTTGTAAATACTAATTAATTGTAATTAACTATATTAGAATTAGAATTTAAAGGGAGAATAAGTAGCATTTATAGATAGAATAATTTGTTTTATTTTCTGGCTAGACTAGCACTCTGTCTACAGTCACTTGTATTCTATAAATACCTCATATGTACTGTTTTACATATCAATGAAATATATAGCATATTTCCATATGGTATCAGTGGCAGCAAGAAATCCATAGGGTTTATTTTGCTCCGTATTTTTTTTATCCATCCCACATAATGTTTGATTCCATGTTTGATAGTGAGTCCCAGCATTCACCCAAACCTGAATCACCCCAACCTGTCAAGACATACCATGAAAACCACCCTGTTCAGATCACAACAATTCGGCTGAACGGTGCTAATTACTTTCGTTGGTCACAGTCTGTTCGGTTGTATCTCAGGGGGAGAGGAAATATTGGCTACATCACTGGCGACAAGAAACAACCAGACAAGGCAGGCGCAGATTATGATACATGGGATGCTGAAAATTCCATGGTCATGACATGGTTAGTCAATTCTATGACTGAAGAGATAGGTGCGAACTATCTCTGTTATGCTACCGCAAAAGATCTTTGGGAGAGTGTCTCTCAAATGTACTCTGATTTGGGAAACCAGTCCCAAATTTACGAATTAACTCTCCAGCTTGGAGAAATTCGGCAAGCTGAAGATTCAGTCACCAAATACTTCAATTGTCTCAAACGTATTTGGCAAGATCTGGATCTCTTCAATGAATATGAGTGGAAGTCACCTGAGGATTGCAAGCAAGAAGATGATAGATGTTAGTCGTGTCTTCAAATTTCTTGCAGGCTTAAATGTTGAGTTTGATGAGGTTCGTGGCCGAATTCTTGGTAGGAATCCTATCCCTCAAATTGGTGACGTCTTTGCGGAAGTGCGTCGCGAAGAGAGTCGTAGGCAAGTGATGCTCGGAAAAAAGATAGTTGTTGTCCTGCCACCGGTTGAAGGATCTGCCTTGGCCGTTCCTCAAGTTAATCGCAAATCTTTCCCTAATCAACGAGGTGGTGACAAGACCCATTTAGTTTGCGACTTCTGTTGCCGCAATCGTCACACTCGAGAAACTTGTTTCAAGCTACATGGAAGGCCAAACAATAGCAAGGCTGGTAAGTTTGGTGACCGACCTATGCCTACAACCAACCATGCTGCTTCATCTCCATTTACTAAGGAGCAGATGGATCACCTTCTTAAGCTTCTAAAGTTCAATTCATCCCCTAATACTTTTGTTGGTACTGTGGCACAAACAGGTAAGGATTCTTGGGCACTATCTGTCCAAAACAACTCCAACCCCTGGATAATAGATTCAGGGGCATCTGAACACAAGACTAATTGCTCTCATCTATTCAGTTCATATTTTCCTAGTTCAGGTTCTGAAAAAGTTAGGATAGCTGATGGTAGTTATTCCAGTATTGCAGGCAAAGGCAACATAAAAATATCAGAGCAAATCACTTTGCAATCTGTTTTACATGTTCCCAAATTTGCTTGTAATCTTCTATCTGTTCATAAACTGTCTGAGGACTCTAATTGTTCTGTTCTTTTTCGTCGTTCTACCTGTGTTTTTCAGGACCAGAACTCGGGTAAGACGATTGGAACTGCTAGAGAGATTAATGGACTGTACTACTTTGATGAAACTCCTCTTGGCAATACAGCAATGTTCGGTTCAAGCCGTTCAAGTCCACCTCTTGTTTCAAATAAAATCATGTTATGGCATAAAAGATTAAGCCATCCTAGTTTTTCTTATCTTAAGCATTTGTTTCCTGAATTTTCCAAAGAAATAAGTTTCTCACAATTTCATTGTGATGCTTGTCATTTAGCTAAAGATCATCGTGTGTCTTTTAATTCAAGAGGTTATTCTGCTTCCAAACCTTTTTATCTAATCCATAGCGATGTTTGGGGTCCTTCAAAAATTAAAACTTTATCTGGAAAAAAATGGTTTGTGACATTTATTGATGATTATACACGGATGTGTTGGGTTTATCTCATGGAAAAGAAATCAGAAGTTGAACAAAGGTTTCAAGATTTTTTTAACATGATTAAAAATCAATTTCATACCACGATTGGCATTCTAAGGTCTGACAATGGCACTGAATACTTCAATAAATATTTAAGTACATTCCTAGTAACTAATGGGATAATTCATCAATCCACTTGTCGTGATACTCCACATCAAAATGGTATTGCTGAAAGTAAAAATAGACATCTCCTAGAAGTTACTAGAGCTATTATGTTTTCTATGAATGTACCTAAGTATCTTTGGGGTAATGCTTTATTAACTGCATGTCACCTCATCAATCGAATGTCATCCCGTGTGTTACAATATGAGACTCCTGTGCAGGTGTTACAAAATAATTTTCCCACTTCTCGCATTATTACAAATCTTCCCCTTAAAGTTTTTGGTT
>Ga0315913_1002835_pt1 | contig 20603 bp, 16 predicted proteins | sample MpolsnodulesMG_FD_207736 | JGI IMG/M metagenome (GOLD analysis project Ga0315913, IMG submission 207736) | Medicago polymorpha root nodule microbial communities from Los Angeles, California, United States - small nodules | ecosystem: Host-associated > Plants > Roots > Nodule | place: USA... | reverse complement strand
CTCACGCCGTGCATCTAAAGGAGCTGTCACTGTGGTTTTAAACACAGGGTTATTCAGTCCTGATTGGCATGCATTCAGTTGTTATAACAACAACAGGTTGGTCTTTATCTTTGTCCCCTGAGAGATTCAGTTTAGTCCATTTGGCATATCTTGTCAAAAGTAAGAGTGTCCCAGTTTGACATGCCAGCCCACAAATCAGACCAATCCATAAACCCTATATCATAATTAAAAAACACAATGATTAAAAAAAGAATACTAAATAAAGAGTATTAAGGATGAGGTTCAGGGTTCAGTTCCTGCTGCTAATAAATTGACCATTAACATTTTATCTATAAAATGACAACATATTTAAATTATGATTTTGTGAAATAACTCTTTTACCTTATATTTCAAATTGGTCTTAAATCCAAGGATACATGAAATTGGTAAACCAATGAGATAAAATGTTGCAAGGTTAACATAAACAACTACGTGCTGCCAACCGCATGCTCTAACCACCCCTGCAGTATGTAAGACATTTACCGCCTAAGATTTCTTCGTTAATGATCATTTTGTAGAAAAAGCTTAAGTTAAATGAGATGATAAATTCAAACCTGATAAGACACCTTGGACAGAATCAAGTAGTATGGAAATAGCAAGGAAGGGTGATATTGAAGAAAACTCATGTTTGATAGTCGGACTACTGCTAAACAGCCGAATCCATATATCATGACCAAATACAATCATCAAAGCAAAACAGAAGCCAAGGAGAAGAGAGAGCTTTAGACTGACTCTCATTGCATGTTTGGCTCTTTCTGGTTGGCCTGCTCCAAGTTCATTGGAAACCCTTGTGCTATAAAAGTTAAGTTTCAATAAAATGCCCCTATGAAGGAAATTTGATTGCTTTCAGTCACACAATCACGTTGTCGTGGATCTCGATCGTTGGATGAAAAGTAGATGTCTCATATTTTAAAGTTGATTTCGTAAAGTTAATATATGAGTCATCGTTCATTTAACGATCAAGATCTCTTGACTGTGTGCTTTCCTAGACTATAGGAAATTTAGGTCTAGAAGGGAATATACAAAAATGCCGGCAAAAGAGAGTATGTTAACGTAGACCAACTAACCTTGCGGCTGCACTAAGACCATAAATGATCAGGTAAGCGGTGAGTTCTGTGTTTGCACTGCGTAATTTTTAGTTTTTGAAGAATTGCAATAGTGAATCATATGAATATTTATTCTCTTCATTTCAGTGACAGAAATATAAAGATATAAGAATCATACCATATTGCAATTAATGAAGTTGTTATTTGTGAGTCCGACATTAATCCAGCTAAGAAAACCAAAACTTCAACGGCCAAAGACTCCAAACTTGAAAAATATAAAATAGTAAGATTCATAAATATAAGGATCTTATCTTAAATGAAACATATGTATGGTACTTCTTAAAATTTGAGTTGAACTTAATTCAACTCTACGAAACTGACATATAAGATGAGGATTGTCCAAACTTTATGCAACTAAATCCACCTCCTCACACCCAACATAATGAAGGTGCTGGAGGATGCAACGTAGACAACCCAAATGCCGCAATTAGACATCTATGGATTAACGTTAATTCAGGCGGAACTTCCAAACTATGATAGATTCTTATACCATCTTAAAATTTGGATTAGACCTTACTTAATCCTACAAAATTGACTTGTAAGATGAGAACGATCCAAACTTTATAAGCTCTACTTAGGCCATATATCTAAGCAATGTGGAACTAAATCCACCCCTTTACATCCTAACAATGAACGCGATGGGTGCTGCAATGAATGCAGTCCAGATGTCACAATTAGGCAGCTAAGGGCGAAACACAATTAAGGCAGAATTGCCAACCATAGTAGTCAACCTAGAAGCTAATATTTTAGCAAACTATGCTTTGTAAGATCAATCATCAAAAGGGACAAACAAAGTGAAAGGCTTTTAAAAACTCATACCATAGCATTGCTGCAGAGGGAAGAGCTAGTTTCAAGTTTGTAAACAAGTACTGAAATGATTCCATTGAAAATCCTCTCCATGTATTTTTAAACTTCTTTGCATACAAGATATAAAAACCTACCAATATCATAGATATCCATAGTGAAATAGAAGTTGCAACTGGTCCACCTTTGAAATTAAGACCTGACCATTGAACAAATCCATATGCAATACCAACATGAACAATTGCTGGGATAGCTGAAAGGATAACCAGTGGCATCACTACAGATTGTGCTTGTAGAAACCTCAACATGTTTCTCAAGGTGCCAAATGCAAATAATCCTGGTATAAGAAACTTCATATAGATTGCAGCTGTTCTAGCAATTTCATGAGATTGATGAAGTAACACTAGAATGTGTTCTGTATAGAACCAAAGAATTGATATAATGATGGAAAAAATAAAAGATATAATGCAAGAGCTTTGTAGATAAATTCCCAACATGTGATATTCCTTTGCACCAAATGCTTGTCCGCAGAGTGTATCCAATGCACCACTTAAACCAACCTAAGAATAATAAGGCAAACAATATGACCTTAATCTTGTGACAACATTTACATCCTATTTGGATAAACATATTAATTAAGCACTTATAACATAAGTGTTTATCATATAAGTGATAATATTGTCGCAAACGAAAGGGTGAAATCCAAAACATAACAAAATTAGGGAAAAGGAAAGTTAGGAAGACTAATTCTATTACAAAAAAAGTCATATCTAACAAAAGAAGGAATGTCATTCCACTAAGTAAAGCCCCACACATTAAAAGTATAATCAACAAGCTTGTATGCACAATGATTTTCTTCCCGGTTGATAGGAGACACAATCAAAGAGAAATCATTAATAATATTTAACAATGGAGCCAATGGTTTCTCAATTGTGAAGGAACTTTGTGAGGAGAGTTGAATGTTGAAACAATCAACTGTGAAGGAAAGGAACATTATGGATATTTAAATGCTAAACATGTGTTTGGAAAACACTAAAATTATAGTGGGCTAAAAGTTGTATATTAAATATTCTAAAAATTAGGATTGAAGAGTTGGAATCAGCTACATAGATCAAACAACGATATAATACAACATCAAGTTTTTATAGAGCAAACAAAATAAAGCATGCCAAATTTATATATAAATGTTCATTTGACTATCAATTCTTACATAAGCATGTATGTTTTTTGTATATAATTTATTAATACTAGTTCAACATTTATTATTTAATAAAGAAAAGCAGACATCAAATATCATACAGAAGTTATTTAATAACATTTTATCTGATGGTTTTGATTGACTGTGTATAATTAATAAACAGATACAAGAATTGATTGTTCATATCAATATCTATGGAAATAGACAAAAAAATATTATTATGGTTTTAAATATAAGCAAAAGTTTATCAAAAGAAAGTTGATGAACAATTGTTTATATTTGAGACCGGATGCAAAAAATAGTAAATTACCATAACCCCCACGGCAGTAACACCAAACCACGAGTTAGCAAGAGTAGCACCGGCTAACTGAAGCTCACCAAGATGACCAACAAGCATGACAGAAACCAAAGTGATTGAGTTATATAATATTGTTGTAAGAATTATTGGCAGTGCAAACATGAGTTGATGTTTGGCTTCCTTAATGTCCAAGATTTTGTTCCACCATTTCTTCTCCATTTGAGGTTCTGTGTTCTGTCTCCCGTTATCATTAGGTGTTGCTGTGCCATCTGAAATGCCACTTGCTGCCATGTCAACTATCTTACTCTGAGCTTCTCTACAGCTGATTTGTTCCATGATAGATAATTATATGATGACGTCATTATCCAAATAACAACGTATTGATCACGTAAAAAAAATGATAAAGAGATGTGGACCCTTCTTTGAAAAAAAGAGAAAAAGACGTGAACCCTTGAGCAAATGGTTAGGACTTGAATCTATAACTTTAACTCAATGAGTGGAAAAATTTCGATCGAAAGGGAAGGACCCACAACTTTTATGTTTAACACGTTTAGGTTTTTGTATGGAGTTAGGTTTTTGTATGGAGTTCAGTCCACAAAAACTTGGTATTTATGAAATGAAGGCAAACATTTTGAAAAATAGTCCTTTTATACCATTCTGAAATTTTTTATTTAATCAAACATATGGTCTGTGTGACTTTATTGTTTTAGTTGTGTGACTATTATTTTTTCAGAATTTATTTGATTAACTGTAGAAAAATAGTGGTCACACGTATTTTAGTTGCGTGACCACATTTTTCAGCTTTTAAATAGTGGTCACGCAGCTAAAAAAAGGTGGTCACATAGACCATATATTTGGTCATTTGAGAGTGGTACAAATGGGTGTACACATTAAGGGTATCTACCAATTTTTATTCTTATGAAATAATGAAAGGATCTTGTTAACAAGTGTCTCCGAAGGATGCTAAATTTAGTAATTATTCATTTAAAAGATCAATTGTTACAATTTCCAATACATTAAATACACAACTTTTAATAAAATACTTCTTTTTTTTTTTTGGTGGACGGAGTTTGAACCTCAAACCTTACATATATTATGCATTGTTCATACCACGGAGACAATAAAATACTTCATTTAAAGTGCTTAAAGAGTGTTGGAACACTCGTTAACATTTTTGTTAATCAAATAATAACCAACAAAATTATACACCATGTTATTATCCGGTTATCTAGAAATATATAATTGCATATAGATTATGTTTGGGCGGTGGTTTTTCCTGGTTTAGGCTAGCACACGTTTCGTAAGATATTTCATTTGGCTTATTGCAATGATTGTTTTTTAGATCTATTTTCTCTCTTTCGGTTACATGTTTTTTAGTTCTTAATAAAACATGTTTTTTTTAACGGCTTTAATAAAATATGCTGACTTCGGGTACAGGCTGGATAAAAAATCCAATTTATTTTTTTCAGTAATACAAAAGTCTTATTTTTTAAAATGAGATGCTTCATAATTTTAGAGTTTAACGATGGTGGTTTAATGATGTAAAACAACTTTCCAGTTTTACACACAATCAATCAAAATATTTAAAATTGCCATATTAATTAATGTTTCTAATTTACGTGATAATTCATAATATTTTTATTGATTGTGTGTAAAATTGTTTTAGACTGTTAACCCACCATCATTTAACTCATATACAAGTTTAGTTATTATATATCGGTAATATAAAATTATTTTACACATACATTAAATGATGTTTTGTCACCTTTCAACTACATAACTCCCAAGTTTGTTATCGAATAAACTTCATAATAATTATTTAAAGAAGTTATTATCACATAATAACTTCCCACTAAACCCCACCCACTTTTCCTCTTACTATCTCTATATATTGTATCTTTTACCTTTAGCTTCAATTATTTCTATATATTAGTAGCTCCATTAGAATCTCTTATATATTCTATGCTTTACCTTTAGCTTCAATTATTTTTATATATTAGTAGCTCCATTAGAATCTCTTTAAAACAATGTATTTAAAATTTTAAAATCATAACTTGGTATTTGCTTTGGTCCTATCTCTCTCTTTGATTATATTGTTCTTCTTTTCTTTCTTTCTTTCTCTCATCTTATATCCTCCTCCACTTCTATAAATATGATGCAAAACAAAATGAACCTAAAATGATTGCCAACATTAAAATATTTAAAGAAACATTGGAATAAAAAAATAGTGTCAGGTTCTTTGTTATCGTGTCTTGTTGAAGTATCACAAAATGCATTTTTTGGTAAAGATATTGTTGAAGAAGTTTAGGCTTTGGGGCAGGAAAGGTTAGGTTAGGAGATGAAATGATTAACATGTATAATGTATCACCTCACCTTCCTATTTCCCATTTGGATACATGTAGCAGCAACGGAATTGAATAGAAATGAATAAATACGTGTAGCAGCAATGGAATAATAAAGTTTAAGACTTGAAATTGAAATTGAATGAATAGTAATAGGATTGATATGGAGATAATAATTGTGCGGTGGCTAGGGTTCTTTACGATGAGTGTCTCAATGTGTTTTTATAATCTAATTTTTTAGCAAAAAAATTGTCAAAGATTGTTGGACTTGTGACGACAGTCATGATTTCTTTCTTTTCCTCCTTTTTCTTCACTTTTGCTTTTTACACCCTATGTTCCTGAAACACATCAAAATACCAGCAGTAATCGTGCAAAACACAATAATTAACTCTAAAATAAATGGAAAACAAACTATTTAGACAATGTATTTTGCATGTTATCAACTATTAAGATTATGGTTGAAAATAGGCCAGACCAATCTACAGTTAGAAACTATAATTTGGTTTTCCTATATCTTTTTTAACTCACAAAGAATAATATTGATTACAAGACACAAGCTAGAAACTTGTTGATTAGTGTTAAAGAGAGTTGAAAAGTTTTGGCTCCAAGTAGAGAAAGACAACAACCAAAGGTTAAGGTTTTCTTCTAAATTTAAACATTACAAACACAAAACTTTCCTGAATTATGAAACTTTGTTGAATTTTTTCTCTTCGATAATAAAATGGAAAAATAAATATTTTCTATTTTTGGCCATGCCGGCCTACAGGGGCCTACAGCTTGGCTGGGCCTGACATGTTTATGAAAAAGGATAGGCTTAGGATTTTGAAAAAGCCTATTTAAGTAAATAGGTCAGGTTTAGGTTGTCAAAAAAATCTATGAAGCCTGATAGGCCGACTTATTTATGCATATTATTAAAATTTATTTTTTATTTATATTTAAATATAATTTATATTAAACTATAAATCAAGAAAAAAAAAACTTAAATAATGAACTTTTTAAATAGGTTTTAAGGTCTTATAGTGAAATAGGCTTTTAAGGCCTTATGGTTGATATACAAGCCTTACAGTGAAATAGGCTTTAAGGCCAATTTAGTCCCAACTCCAACACCATTTTCTTTCCCTCTCCACCTCCAAAAACCCAAAAAGTGGAAATTTTAGGTCAAAATCTTCATTTCAAATTATTGAAAATCTTCGGGAAGCAAGTTTCTACGCTCATCAAGCATAAAAATCAGGAAATGTATCATCATAACTCATTTGATTTTGCTGGTTTTTGGGGTTTGTTTGTTAGTTCTTGAAGCATGATCAACTCGAGTTAACTCACGCAGGTGTAATGCCTTGTTTTAAAATTTTGCACCTATTTTTTTTTATCTTTGTTAGCTTGTTGCACAAGTTATTTATATTATTTTTCCTTGTTATTTTGTTATTCAATAGACATATTAATGTGTAAAAATGTGGCAGATGATGTCGTTGAGGCGAAACCGGTCATAATTGAAGCTTCTGGCGATGTCAAAGCAACCGTTAATGTGAAGTTGAGACTCAAAATTCCCTTTCAAGCTCACATTGAAGAAAAACCTAAAATGGTACCTACCGATGTTGCCAAGGTTCGCGGTTATGAAGTAGAAACCACCTCATTTTAAAAAAAAATGAAAGATGGCGAGAGTGAGATTATTTGCTTGGTTGGGTTCGTTGACAAGCGGAAAAGGCTGAATTTACTATATCTATAGATAAATCTAGTTTAATAAGGCCAACATTGACGATGCAATGAGAAATGAATGGTGAATACAAACCACCAAAGACGAGAAAAAAATTGAACCTTGAAGAACAAGCTCAAGGAAATGTGAATGTCCGTTTAGGTTGCGGGGTTTCATTGATAAGAATACAAATAATTGGTGGATTACAATGCTTAGTGGAATTCACAACCATGAGTTTGCGCCAAAGTTAGTCGGGCACCTTATTCCGGTAGAATAAAAAGGAGGAAAAGAAAAGAGTTATCGACATGACAAAGAGCTTGGCGGTGCCTAGGAATATTCTCACGGATTTGAAGGAAAAAAACAAAGAAAGTTTGACGACCATCAAACAAGTGTACACTGCGCGAACTAGATGGCGCAAAGGGATAAGAGGTGACAAGACGGAGATACAATACTTGATTTCAAAGTTGGAGGAGCATAAATACATCTATTTCACAAGAGAAAATAGTGAGGATACCGCTCTTAAAGACATGTTTTTTGCTCATCCGGAGTCGGTTAATATGCTTAACACTTTTTCCGACCGTTTTGGTCTTGGACTCAACTTACAAAACCAATTTCTACCGAATGCCGTTATTTGAGATTGTTGGGTTCACCTCTACCAAAATGACATATTCTGTTGGTTTTGGCTTTCTTTACTTTGAACAAGAGGATAACTTTACTTGAGCACTTGAGATGTCGGTTGGTCTTTTGTCCTCAAAACTCAACATGCTTAAGGTAGTTGTCACCGATAGGGACAATGCTCTGATGAATGTTATTGCCAAAGTTCTCCCTGAAAGAGACGTTATACTTTGTTATTTTCATATTGGGAAGAATGTTAAAGCTAAGTGTATCACAGATTGTAAAGTCAAAGCGAAGCCTAAGGATGCAAAAGTTGTTGAGAAATAAGTGAAGGAAGCGAAGGAGGAGAAGCATTGTGATGTTTTTGAGAAAATCATGAGGGCTTGGAAAGATTTGGTCGAATCTTCTACGGAGCATTCATATGCAAGTGCATTATTGAAATTCAAAGAGGTATGTGAACCATTTCCAAAGTTCCTTGCATATGTTGAAACCACAATTTTGAACATCGTTAAGGAGAAATTTATGAGGGCATGGACAAATAAAGTCTTGCATCTAGGGTGTAGAACCAGCAACATTGTTAAATCAGCTCATGGAAAGTTCAAAAAATATTTGAGGAGTAGTGTGAGAGATTTGGCATCATGTTGGGATGAAATAGACAAAATGTTGGCTATTTAGTTAGGTGAGATCAAAGAAAATTTTGGGAGGAGCATAAATGTCATGGAACATAAATGCAAAAGACACTTTTTGTTCTCTGAGTTGGAGGGTTATGTATCTAGACCCGGATTGATTTTTATCTATGACGAATTAACACGCTCCAGAGCATTCGACTTTGCTAAAAAGATTGTCGTTGTGTGCAAATGACAACATACGGGGTACCTTATGCATGTATTATTGTCGTGAAGAGAAAGAAAAAATCGCCTATTCTATTGGATGAAATACACCCTCATTGGCAAAGGTTAAGTGTACATGGAAAAGAGGTTGATGAACATTTTTCAATGATGGAGGAATGGAATGCCATTCAAGAATGTCTCAAAAGAGCCCCTTACAAGATGAAACTCCACATAAAAGAGACGATGCGTTAACTAGGATTTCCAAAAGACACAATGTTGTCTCCACCTCCAAGAAAGGTTGTAACCAAGGGAGCACCTAAAAGGGTGAGGTCTACACCGAAAACGACATCCACGGGTCAAATCCCCTCTGGGTGGGAGCGTGTTGATTCTCAAAATCACGTTAGTCAATCCTCACAACCCAAGATATCACTTTCAAAGAGGAAAGGTGCACGTCTTGGCACTTACTCCCGCTCACAAGCTTTGACGCCTACTACACAACCTTTTTTGAATATACCATCCATTACACAAATGCCAATGATCAAGAGACCCTTCATTGAAAATATTGTGAATGTTAAAGGGGATGATACTTGTGGATTTCGGGTCATAGCTAGACACATGGGCATTGATGAGGAAAATCAATATTGGTTCGTAGTGCACTTATTGAAGAGTTGAAAAATCATAAGAGTGACTATTTGCCAATATTTGGTACCGAGAAGCATTTTAAATATATCTTGGATGGTTTACACCCTCCAACAAATAGTAGTGGAATTGCGCTTGAAGATAAGTGGTTGACATTACCAGATATGGGTCACATTATTTCAACTTGCTACAATCGAGTCGTTGTTCAATTGGTTTTGTCTGAAAGAGGTATATTTGAGACATATTACCCAATCCGAGTTGCTCCACCACTTAACCCACATTCCAACATCTTGTGTCTTGGCTTAATTCCCGACCACTTTCTTCTTGTTTTTTTGAAAGAAGGTTGTCCATTACCACCGTCTTGTGGGGAGTGGAAGAATCACAAGATTGGAAGAATCACAATGGGAGTTTCCTTTTATGGATAGACAAGCCTTGTTCAAAGACTTCATGTCTAAGTAGCAGAAGCTGTCAAAAAAACCAACAAATGAACTCAATCCAATTATTTGTGACCCTCCCACTCCAGAAAAACCAAAATAAGAATTCGAAGTCATAGAAGAAGGGGAAGATTATGCACTATCACTAGGCTAGTTAGATAGGATATGAACTTTTTTATCGATGTTCATCCTATTTTTTATTGATATTACACCAACATATTTTTTGGTGGCCGGTTATGTAACGCCGATATTTGTGGCCAATATGTAACTAACATTATATATATATGGGGGTTGCTAACTTACTCCCACCTAAAAACATGAAGGAGTAAGTTAGCAAGCCTACTCCCACTTACTTTTGATTAAAAAACCACTTACCCCTATTCAAACCAATATTAAATAGAAGGGTAGTTTTGTAAATTTCAATTTAATTCATTATAAAAAAATCGTTAGTTTGTTACCCTCGTTCACACTCGCTCGTTTTATAGGTTCCGATGAAAATTATGCAATCGCTACTATATCGTTCCTTTCCCAATTGTACGCTTCATCTGATATATTGTTTTTAAACTGTACCATTTTTAGTTCTAGTAAACAATTCAATTCAATGGATTCCAATTCAGCAAATCATTTTTTCATTGGATTCCAATTTAGCAAATCATTTTTTTCATGAGTTATAGATGAATGGAGTTAAATTTAGGAACGTGTTAAAAAATTAATTCAGGCAAAAATTGATGAATGTGTAGAAAAAAGGAGTTAGCACTGTAACACATCACCTGAAAACGTGAAAACGTAAGAAACAGTGGTGTGTTTGACGATAAGAGACGATGCGTTTTGTTGTTTTTTTTTTTTTTTTTTTTGTTATGAAAGGGTTTGTTTTTGTTTCAATTAATCAAATGAGAGTTATAAAACTACCCTTACATTTAAAATTAGTTAGTTTGAAGTAAGTTGGTTTTTTTTTTTTTTTAGTAAAACACAATTGGGAGTAGGCTTGATAACTTACTCCTTCATGAAGTGAAATATTTTTTTGGTGGCCGATTATTTCATGCCAATTATTGTTGCATTTTTTGGTCTCAAATTATTCAACTATTTATTTTATCTTTCATTTGGTTTTACTCTCATATTTGTTATTCCATTATATTTTGTGAAGTGAAACATGTCTGAAGATGCACATAGTTGAAGCTTATGTCCAATATGAAGTCGTGAAAAAGAAGATTAAGCTCTTTTTAACCCCCGCAGACAAGTTGGACGAGTTGAAGGCACAACTTGACGGATACTTTATCGATATTGGTGAAAATCAAAAAACATCTCATGTAGTAGTACATGTGCCAAGTGTGAACTTGAAGAAGGATAAGGAAGATGACTTTTGGAAGATTGTGTATTTTCCACAACTTATTGAAGATGATAGCAATATTGATTACTTGTTTAGATTAATAGTTGAAAATAACATCTTTTTACGTCTTTATGTCTGATCCATTGAAGTGTAATATTTATTAACGTGTAATGTGTTCGAATTTGTGTCCGTATTGTTGAATTTTAATGAATTTATGTAATTTGGATCATTTATGAGCAATTATGTGATTTTGGGAATTTAATGATGAATTTGTGTAATTTGGATTGTTTATGTGTCATTAAGTTTGATTAAGTGATACTTGTTCAAAAAATAAAAGTTTGATTAAGTGCTATGCATCATTAACGTCGAATTTGTGTAATTTGGATCTCTTATGTGTGATTATGTGATTGTGTAATTTAACAATGAATTTGTGTAATTTGGATCATTTATGTGCGATTATGTGATTTTGGGAATTTAACGACGAATTTGTGTAATTTGGATCATTTATGCGTCATTAAGTGTGATTATTTGATTATGCGTCATTAACAACGAATATGTGTAATTTGGATCGTTTATGTGTCATTATGTGATTAATAACAAATTTGTGTAATTTAGATCGATTATGTGATAATGTTGTTGAAATGCTGCAATTTTAATCAATTATGAGCATGTATTGATTACGAGACATTAATGGCTTTGGTTAATGACATTCAATGTTGTTTGCTGCTATATCAGTACTCAGCGTGAGTTAAGTCACGCTGGTGGCATTTTCGTCAGTTTGTAAGGAGTAAGTTATTTTTTATGGGAGAAGAGCAATTTTCTAACTTTAATATGAAGTAGGCCTGTAAATAGGCTTCCAGACTAGACCGGGCTTTTAAATAGGCCAGACCAAAAATATAGACTTATGAAAGGTCATAGGTCAGACTTAAGCTTGCAAAAATTTTCGTAGCCAGGCTCACGCCAATCAAAGTCTGGTCTGATCTGGCCTATTTCCACCCCTAATTAAGATCAACCAATCTTTTTGAAGCTATTTATTAGTTAGGATTGGTAAAGAAGAGAACCGACTTGCTTAGTATTCGCATAATCCCCCCAAAAAAATTGATAGACAATGCCACTAAACATTCACTCCTAACCATATCCCACAAAATCACATCACAAATATTGACTTCCATTATTATTTTTTAGAAGACAGAGAAACAAAAAAGATTTCATCTAAAAATGATGTAGTCATTAATTTATTTTATAGCATCTTTTATAACAATTCACATTTTTCTCTCGAACATCTAATTATTAATGCAACACATCCCAAAATAAAAAATTAATTTTTTTGAGGAAAAAATAATAAAAAATTTATTAATTATATCACTAATATTGACTCACATACATTCAGAAGACAATCAAAGGGATGAACTCACTATCAAAAAGTCAATTAATATCCTACTAAATCATATCACTTCTAATTGTATTTCACTAACTCCATCCCACTAAAGCACATCTATTGACTCATTTCATTTACATGAGGAACTCACTAAAAATTGAAAAAGACTCTTTGAAATACAACACCTATTTATTTTTTTCCGAATAAAGAAAAACGCTCTTTCGTTTACACACAATCTAAATAGAAAGTGTGACCAATATCAAAACCATTCCCACCAACATATTCAAACTTTATGTTTGATGTACAACAATTATTAAGAATTATTCTACAAATATTGTATGTGCGTTGCACAAGATCGCACGGGTAGAGGTCTACTCTCTCCGTTTTAAAATGAGTGTTGCTTTAGCCAATTGTACACATATTAAGGAATGAAATGAAATAATCATTATACATAATACTTTTACTAAACTGCCCTTACTTTATAAGAAAACAATAAACTTAAAGTTGCATTGAAAATTATGAGAGAAAAATTTGAATATTTATTGAGGGTAAAGTTGGAAGAAAAAGATTAAAATTGTATTGGAAATGTAAAGTGACATTCATTTTGAAACAATTTTTTTGGCTAAAGTGACACTCATTTTGAAACGGATGGAGTAGTTTTTATTAGGCAAATGCTAACTTGTGTCATCAATGACACATGTTAAGAAACTCATTATAGAAGTATACTTATCAAAAATCGTGCATTCAACTTCTTAAAAGTTGATATATTATGTTTTTCAATGCAAAGTTTCTCTTTTTAGGTTGTTTAACATGTACCCTACTGGTGTTTTGGTTTAAAAGAGAAATTGTGAAGAGAGAAATAGGTAAGAGAGTTTGAAAAGAGAGAAAAAGGTGAGAAATATAGTAGAATTAATAGGTTGTTTGTGTACGGGTGTGTTTGGTTGTGAGAAGAAAGTGAGAAGAGAGAGATGGGTGAGAGAGAGTATGAGAAGAGAGAAATAGAGTAGATTTGATGAGTTGTTTGGTTGAAGAGATTGAAGAGAGAAATAGAAGAGAAAGAGATGCTACTATTTTTTGAAAAGACAAAAATATCCTTCAATAAAAACAACATATAATTTATGATTAATTAATTTTTTTTACAAATTAAATTAATTTATTAGCCAATTTAATTAAATCTATCAACTAACTATTATTTCCACTAAAAAATACTATTATTTTTATATTAGATCAACATAGATTTCTATAATAAAAAAAAAATTTGGTTTTTCAGTATTAATTAAATATCTATAATAAAAAAAACATTCGGTTTTTCATATCTATAATAAAAAAATATTTGTTTTTTCAGTATTAATTAAATATTCAATAACAAATACTAGTATTGCCACACCAGAACCTTTCTCTATTATACACAATCTAAGTTGAATACTATATGGAGACAAAAGAAATAGTAGCGACCAGGGCATAACGAACAAGACCATTTTCATTCATGTTTTTTTGTCTTTTATGACATAGTGGGAGGATAGAATTGGAAAAACATTAATAAGTAGCATCTCTCGTGTGTTTCTTCCCTCAAGTGAGAAGACTCTAAAAAAGTGTGGGGGCCCACATGTTCTGCCTCTCTCTTCTCTATTTCTCACCAATACCAAACAAGAGAAGTGTTGGATTTCTCTTCAACCTCTCTCTCCCCTTTTTCTCCTGTACCAAAGGAGAGAAATAGAGAAGAGAGAAGTGTGTTTAATTTTTGAAAAGACCAAAATATCCTTATACTAAGAAAGTTAATATACAACTTTATCATAATTGAGTTTAATTTTGTAATGAAGTTAATGTATTTTAATTTTAATTTTACTTCATTAAGAAATTAAAATATTTTTTCAAACATAATTAAATATAAAAACAACATATAATTTATTAATTAAATTAATTATTAGTTTGATATGATTTAATTATGCTTAATTTCAATTTCGAACAAAAAACCGTATAAAAAATAGTATATTCTATATTTTGCTTTATTAGATTAAAATGGCTCACCGTAAATGAAATTTGAAGTAGAACCAAAAAAATGAAATTTAAAGAATTGTGGGAAACAAAAAAAAAAAAAACTTTAGAAACCCAATGGCCAATACAGTCAATTCTCTATTTCTTCTCACTTTCTCAGCATAAGTGAAGAGAAGTGTAAAAGTTGTGGGACCCACTGCTTTTTCGTTTCTCTTCTCAACTTCTCTCCTAACCAAACAAGAGAAGTTACCACTCTCTCAATTTCTCTCTCACCTACTTCTCTTTTTCCTATTTTCTACTTTACCACACAATGTAAGAGCACAATTTAGTATGACCCTTTTTATTAAAGTAAATCAAACAAGAGAGCACATCCAAATGCTAAAAAATTGTGTGACTGTCGTGACTACATAGTCAATCCTGGTCCCACATGAAGACGTCACCAAATAACAAAGGATTAAAATTAAGGAAATACTAATGATTGCTCTTACATATTCTTTAACAATTTAAACAGTATTTTTATTTTTATTTTTATAAAATTTGATATGTTCAATACTTTCGAAATTAAAGTATTTAACTTTTTAAATGAACAATATCTTAAAAGTGTCTTAAACAGATCCTTAAAATTATTGAATTCTTAAAAGTGTGTTAAACAATATCTTAAATAAACAGTATTGAATTCTTAAAAGTGTGTTAATAAGATCCTTATAATTATATATGGCGGGCATGACAAGCTCATCAATCATCATGGACAACTATATTAACTTACCGTTAAAAAACTTCCATGAGAGTTTAGATATATAAATAAAAATTCATAGCCTTTTTACAAGCTTGAATAAAATCAACAAACCAAACTTAAAAAGAGAGTCATAAATGATAAATTAGTATGACAGGGAGAATCCTTAAAGAGTATGCTTTGCTACAATAGGAACTTCTATCAAACTCCATAATAGAAACCACCTTGTAGAAATATTTGTTACATAATGAATATTTATTTATCTATGCATCTCAGCAAGACGTCTTAAAAAAATTAGAGTTTTCGTTTTCTCTAAATGAAAAAGAGCAAGAAAATTTAGATAGAAAAATCATGTTTTTTACAAGTTGAGATCATCTTTTTGGCCTGTAATTGCTTCCACTTTCGAAGAGTCTTCACCGCTTGCTGAGCCCGAAACTCCAAGTTATAGTTTCGCTCACACCGTGCATCTAAATGAGCTGCCACGGTGGTTCCAAACACGAACTTATATTGTCCTAATCGGCAGGCATTAAGTTGCTAAACAACAATAGGTTGGTCTCTATGCTTGTCCCCTGCGAGATTCAGTTTAGTCCATTTGACATGCCTTGTCAAAAGTAAGAGTGCCCCAGTTTGACACACCAATCCACATATCAGACCAATCCATAAACCCTATATCACAAAACATTCAAAAGAAACACGATAATTAAACAAATGGATGCAAAACCAAGATGATTCTTCTTGCCATCAACACAAACATAATTACAATGTGATTCTGTGAAATAATAACTACACTACTCTCTGTCTTATATTATCTGTTATTTAAGGTTATGCACATTGCTTAAGAAAACCATTGACTGTACTAATTTCTATGATAAAATAAGATTTATGTACTAAAGTACCCTTATTAATATAGTGGTTGGTAGAGTAGTTTGGTATGTTGACATATAATAAAGTGCAATGATGCTATATCTCTAGAAGAAATTTATCACGATACGGTCGCAAAAAACAGGTTGGCCAATTAAATTTTTGTCTGACCGGAAGTCACGGGGGTGCTGGTCTTATATTCTTTTTTGATGAAGCGGCAGTCAACTAAATTTGAAATCTAAGGGAAACTAACCTGCCAAATATTCGTGAACCCTATCACGATTACACATTCGCTATATCTAGCATTTCCGTATAATAAGTAGGGTTATACTAATGGAAAAAAAAAATTAATACTCTGTTGATTTTCTAAAATGATAAATCATGAGACAAACAAATATTACAAATGTGACACTTAATATGAAACGGAAACATAAATTTACCTTATACTGCAAATCGGTCTTAAATCCAAGGAGACATGAAATTGGTAAACCGATAAGATAAAAAGTTGCAAGGTTGACATAAACAGCTAAGTGCTGCCAACCACATCCTCTAGCCACCCCTGCATTATTTAACACATTGTTACCCCTAAGTTGTTTTTGTTAATGATAATCATGTTGTAGAGAAAGCTTAACCTAAAAGAGATGAGGAATTTAAACCTGATAAGACACCTTGGACAGAATCTAGTAGTATAGAAATAGCAAGCAAGGGTGTCACTGAAGCAAACTCCTTTTTGATAATAGGACTATCACTAAAAAGCTGAATCCATATATCATGACCAAATACAAGTATCAAAACAAAACATAAACCAAGGAGGAGAGAGAGCTTTAAAGTGACTCCCATTGCATGTTTTGCTCTTTCTGGTTGGCCTGCTCCCAATTCATTTGAAACTCTTGTGCTATAAAAGTTCAAGTTTCAATCTTTCAATACATGTACAAGTATGTAGATTAAAGAAGCGCTTATGTCAGAAGACAAGTCAAATCAAATCCCCCCTATGAAGGAAATTGGATTGTCTGCAGTCGTACATACAATCACTCCGTCATGGATCTCGACAGTTGGATAAAAATTTAATGTCTCATATGAGTCATCGATCTTTATCTAACGATTGAGATATCTTGACAGCGTGATTTCTTTGACTATAGGAAATCCAGGTCCAAAAGGATTTATGCAACAATGCCGCGAAAGAGAGTGTGTTAAAGTAGACCAACTAACCTTGCCGCTGCACTAAGACCATAAGTGATCATGTAAGCAATGAATTCTGTGTTCGCACTGCATGGTTGTTTTGAAGAATAGCAATAGTGAATATTTCTTCTATTCATTTTAGTAACAGAAATATAAAGATATGAGAACCATACCATATTGCAATCAATGAAGTTGTTATTTGTGAGTCAGGCATTAATCCAGCTAAGAAAACCAAAACTTCAAAAGCCCAATACTCCAAACTTGCATAACATAAAACAGTATAGTAAGATTCATAATATATTAAGGATCTTACATTAAACAGCAACAAAAGTCTGATAGTGTTTAAACTAGAAGCTAATATGTTTTTGGTCTATGCAAATATACAACTTTTTTGTTTTTGGTCCTTGCATGTATATCAATTTTTGATTTTTGTCCCTGTTGTTTTGTTTTAGTCCCTAAAATATTTGTTCACGTTGAAATTGATCCTTGTAATATGCAGAGGTTTTGATTTTAGTCACTCCAATATGGTCTACATGAGGACCAAAATGAATACTATACACATATTACATGGACAACAAACATATATAAACAAATTTTAACAGATTAAAGTAAAACAAACAAAAATCTTAAAGGCTATAAAAGAAAAAAATGATATACTTGCAGAGAACACAAACATATTCAAACCTATTTTAGAAAACTAGGTTTTGTAAGATCAATCACCAAAAGGTTAAATAAAGTGAGAGGATTATTGAAGCTCATACCATACCATTGCAGCAGAAGGCAAAGCTAGTTTCATGTTTGCAAACAGGTAATCAAATGATTGCATTGAAAATCCCCTCCACGTATACTCAAACTTCTTTGCATACATTACATAAAATCCTAACATTATCATAGATATCCATAGTGATATAGAAGTTGCAACTGGTCCACCTATGAAATTCAAACTTGTCCATTGAACAAATCCATATGCAATCCCAACATGAACCAATGTTGGTATAGCTGAAAGTATAACCAATGGCATTACTACAGACTGTGTTTGTAGAAACCTTAATAGGTTTTGCAAGATACCATATGCAAATAATCCTGGAATGAGAAACTTCATATAGAGTGCAGCTGTTCTAGCAATGTCTTGAGATTGATGAAGTAACACTAGAATGTGCTCTGTATAGAACCAAATAATGGATATAAATATTGAAAAAATGAAAGATATAATGCATGAGCCTTGTAGATAGATTCCCAACATGTGATATTCTTTTGCGCCAAATCCTTGTCCGCAGAGTGTTTCTAATGCACCACTTAAACCAACCTAAGACAGAAAAACAAAGCAAAGAGCATAGAGTTTAATCTTGTGACAACATTTAGGTATGTTTGGATAAACAAACGTTTATAGCATAACATTTATCATATAAGTGTTAGATATAAGCTTTTTCTATAACAAGATAAAGCAAAGTTAATCTGTGTTCATAAGCTATCCTGAAGAGCTTATATTAATAAGGTGAAAACAATTTATGAACATTTGATAAGCTTTCCATAAACTCTCTCAAACAGTCACAATGTGCTTATGTTAGTGGTTATACTTCAGCAAGGCAATTCAATCAGGTCTGTCTGGTTGTATTCAGTTGAACAAGCTTTGAGACAGTGATTATGATGTTAAACTTGCATTCACATTGATCTAAGCACATGGTAAATGAAGCCAAAATCCAGTTCTGAATATAGATATTAGAAACGATGGTTGACATTTTCGCATTATGTTAAGAGTATATGTTCCGAGTAGTGAGCTAGGTTTGTGAGCTAAGGGACGTTGAAGGAGGAGGTCCCCGGTTCTATCCCCAGATACTAACATTACTAACATTTGTCAATAAAAAATTGTTAAGAATAAAGACCGAATCCTTGATCGCCTTATCACTTGCCAACCTTATACCCCTTTTTAATATTTCCTTTCCTTCATGTAATTTATAAAACTATGAAAGAAAAAAAGTACTTTTTAAAATTTTATCTAAATTGGTGCTTTCAGAGGAGAAGTTGTTGCAAGCAATCAAAAGATATAAAGTAAAACCTCTTATTCTAGTAAATAAATGGAGCCACCACTCATAACGTTATAATATTCTAGCATCAATCAGATTTCTAAACAAACCATTGACTTGAATACATATAAATAAACAAAAGAAATTTCTGATTTTCTGTCATATATACAAACATACATATAAATTTACATTTGACTAGTAATCCATACATAAGCATGTCTATTCATTGGATATAAATTAATCAATAAGGGTTCAAGAATTTTTATTTTTAATCAAGAGTTCAACATTTTTTAAAATAATAAAGAGACGTCACATATCATGTTGAAGTTATTATTAAATAACATTGTACCTCATGTTTTTGATTGACCGTGTCTAATCAATGAACACACAAGAATTGTTCATATCAACATCTATGGAAATGAACAAACTATAATAATAAAAAATAGTAAATTAAATACCATAACTGCTACGCCAGTGACACTAAACCAAGAATTAGCAAGAGTTGCACCAGCTAGCTGAAGCTCACCAAGATGACCAACAAGCATGACAGAAACCAAAGTGATCAAGTAATAAAATAAATTTGTAAGAATCATTGGTAGTGAAAACATGAGTTGATGTTTGGCTTCCTCTATATCCAAGATTTTGTTCCACCATTTCTCTATTTGTGGTCTTGTGTTTTGTTTTCCATGATCATCTGTTGTTGGCACTAATAGAGGTGCTTCTGTGCCATCTGAAATGATACTTGCCGCCATGTGAGCTTTCTAACTCTTGGGTTTTTTTATTTGTTGACAAAATCTTACCTTAGCTTCTCTTCCTCTTCATTTGTTCTGTTATGATATATATGTATATGTATATAGACACACGTCACTGTATGATTCGATATGTTGGGTGGCGGTTACACATCACGAGTTTTGTAATGATTCTTTATTATTAATATTTATAGTTGAGAAATGCTATCAACACTCTCTTTTGAACACTCTCTCTATACTACTAGAAAAAACAAAATTAGAGAGGGAAATTAGTGACGGAAAAAATAAAATCCCTCATAAATTCCTTGGTCGCAAAATTTAGTGACGAAATTTGAGAGGGATTTCATGTTTTCCCTCACTAA
>Ga0315913_1002833_pt1 | contig 20607 bp, 15 predicted proteins | sample MpolsnodulesMG_FD_207736 | JGI IMG/M metagenome (GOLD analysis project Ga0315913, IMG submission 207736) | Medicago polymorpha root nodule microbial communities from Los Angeles, California, United States - small nodules | ecosystem: Host-associated > Plants > Roots > Nodule | place: USA... | reverse complement strand
CCTGAAGCAGCAGACCCACTATTATCTCTCTCCTGCACAATGACCAAGGCAGATTTGGTTCAACTTTATCCTACTTTATCCAGCAACTTTTGATGCATATGGAGAAGTTACCTTTTGGTGGATACAGCCCAACAAATCTCATGTCACGCCTAGAACAAACCCAGAAACTCATCAGACATTCATCATTGATGAACCCAGATGAAGAACATCATGAATATCAACATTCTGATGTTCATCGTGGGAACACAACAACATTCTGATGATCAGAATGTTCACCCAGATTTTCAAGTAAAAGCTTGTGGGGCCCAGGACACGTGGCAAAAGACCATTGGTCACCCTACAACGGCTATATGAGCCCAAAAACTCTATAAATAGAGACCAAGGCCTCAGCATAACTTGCACCATTGCAAAGCATACAAATAAACAACTTGAGATTGTTTTTGGCTCTTGCAATTGAAATTGATCAATCACTAAAGGCTTTTGTTTCTTTAGTGCACATCAATACTCTTTGTTATCTCTTTGAAAGATAACTTCTTCTTCTTCTTCCTCCTCTTCTGTTTGATTCTCAAACATTCAAACTTCTCACAAATTGTAATTAAGTCTCATCTAGCTTTAGGATAACTAAAATGTTAGTTTGAGCAAGGATTGTAAAAGTCTAAGCGGTTAACTTAGCAACAAGGTGCAAGCCTGCTAAGGCTTAGAGAATACAGGTTGTGTAATTGTTCAGGTGAACAAAGGTTGTAAGGTGCAGGAATTGAGAGGTTATCTCAAGCATCATAGTGGAAACTCTCACAAGATTGTGAGGAGTGGACTAGCCCACATTGGGTGAACCACTATAACTCTTTGTGTGTTCTTTCTCTTCCCTATACTCTTTACTTACTGCAAACACAAAAACACACTTAAACACATTTATTTTGTTAAACTGTTTTTTACTCTCAGACATCAGAACGTTCTGAAGTCTGTTATTAACTTAACCAAGTTTCAACTTGAGAATTACTTTTTAAGTTACAGGATAATTTTTAAAGGGTCACAATTCAAACCTCCCTTCCTTGTGACTATTTTATCTACTTCACTTAAGTGGTACTTTCTTATCGCACAAAACACCTGAGGCTCTTCTCCATTTCAACCACCCAGCTTGAATATGATGGCTTACATCTGCTTCTATTTCTCCGTCATTCTGTACTAAGGACCCAAGATATTTAAACCGTGTAACTTGGGGAATGATATGATCTCCAACTTTCACCTCCAAGGTATACCTACTTCTCCTTCCGCTGAAGTTAAATTCCATATACTCTGTCTTGCTTCTACTCAAGCGGAAACCATACGCTTCTAAGGCTTGCCTCCAAGTCTCTAGCCTCCCGTTCACTTCCTCCCTCGACTCACCAAGCAAGACTACATCATCTGCAAAAAGCATACATCTCATGCTAACTCTTGGATGTGTTCCGTCAGTACATCCAAAACTAAAGTATAAAAATAAGGACTTAGGGTTGACCCTTGGTGCAATCCTATTGTTATGGGAAAGTCTTCGGTAGTCTCATCCTGCATCCTCACACTAGTCGAAGCTCCCTCATACATATCCTTGATAGCCCTAATACAGGCAATCCTAACCCCTTTCTTCTCCAGGGCTTTCCATAAAAATCAATGAAAACTAAGTGTAAGTCTTTTTTATCCATCCGATATCGCTCCATCACGCGTCGAAGTAAGTAGATCACTTCCATAGTCGACCTCCCAGGCATAAAACCAAATTGGTTATCTGTAACTCGAGTCTCCTTTCTTAATCTTCGTTTGATCACCCTTTCCCATAACTTCATGGTATGACTCATTAGCTTAATTCACGCAATTTTGTATATCCCCCTTGTTCTTATAGATTGGAATTAAAGTGCTTCTTCTCCACTCGTCCGGCATTTTCTTCGTCCTCATAATCTCGTTAAAAAGGTTTGTGAGCCACACAATTCCTCTAGATTATTGGAAGTTTTTCCGTCAAAAGAATAAATAAAAATTACAGGAAGTTTCATCCAAAGAAAAGTACCTCCATGTATGAAGTCCGGCATCTTTCATAAGTTCTCTCCAGAAAAGTTTGCACATACTTCACAAGATCATTAGCAAATTTGGGCATTGCTTGAGCCCAGCCAAGCACCTGCAGTAAATTTGATGCAAAAAGTTTCAAAGGGAAAACAAATATGTTCTCTAACTATCAAATGAAACTAGATGTCAAGCATGGTCAATGGAATAATGTCCAAATTCCAAAACTTACTAGTCCAGGTAACATATTATTTTGTGTTCAATATAGAAAAGTAAAAAATAAAGTAGAACCCGACGTATTGTATTGACGTTATTATTGAAGCTAAAATTTACCTCTTTTGTCAAGTAATCAATAGCCAATAATCCTTGTAATACAGGCCGGCCCTTTTCGATTGACGAGGTATAATTACTGACCACATGTGCTCTTGGACGAAATGCAGCCGGACCTAAAATATAGGAAGAGAACGAATCTTAAAACAAACTTATGGTGATATTTGAGGACAAATACTAATCTCTCAACAAATCATCAACATTCACTTCCATTTTTCAATACAGTATGATAATTATTGACCAAAATTTCTAATAGTTTTTCAGTGCACTATATGCCCGTATGCCTAATAAGCTATCATTTTACATCATTTTTGCTGCAACTTCTTTAACTTTCACATTACAGATTGAAAAGTTCAGTAAATGTTATGCACAGTGATCTTACAAATTAGGATCAAACTATGTTTAGTTTAATTGTACAAAAGAAGTGATCTATCATCTAAGAACACTCGATTAACTACGATATCACAGGCTTCTCCATTCCTATTTTGTAAACAAATTTAGGAATTGCTCCTTTTAAAATCCCAACAAATTAACATGTATGAGCCAGTATACTTTCAACAATATAAATACGAACAATTGCAACAACTAAAACACTCCAAAAACACAGAAATGCATACTCTGTTTTCTGGGGATTTTGATTTGAACTGTAAGGAAAAGATAATCGAGCAAGGGAATGAGTCTTGGGTTACTGATTCCCAAAACTATGGCCGGTACAACAAAATTACTAACTACTACAGTACCAACTACTTTAAACTAGGATGCATAATTTTCATGGAAACCAAATTGCTTCAGAAAGTTGTGTTTTGCGGTGGGTATTAATTATCACTCAAGTGCTTGTCAATAACTCCTTCAATTAAGAAGTAAGAACGGGTCTTAGCATCACACATTTCAGAGAAAGCTAACTTCAAAATGCTTTACTGCATGATTGACATTCTATGATGTTTCAAAAAAATTAAGATTCGGAAAAGATCACACTGACCCCAAGCAGGGCTTTTAAAATAAGGGAAAGGGAAAAAAAATAGCCAGAACAATTTAAAAGACTTGCTTGATATGGCTTGTTGTACGCCTTTTCGGTAGTCCACAAACATAGTTGGTAAAAAGTGGTCCTTTACAAAGTTCTCCACAAAAGCTAGCAACCCATCATTGCTGCAATTCACAAAATTGACAACACCATGAAGTAACATTAATGTGTTAAAAAGTCACAAAATTTGAGCTTGAAAATAAGTTTTGCTATTTTTTTTTTTAAAATCAACAAGAGTTTGTATCAAAAATATATACTATACAAGCATGATTAGTCAAAACCATATAAAAATTAATAGAAACTAGCTGACATGCAATCAAAACTTATAGCTTCCATTTTCATTATGTTTCCTTATATTGATTATGTTTGAAGTTTGTTGATCACTCGCCCCCGGCATTGCAAAAGTAGTACTACACTGGCACTAGACCTAATTCTGATAGATAGCATAGAAGTTATTTTACAAGTATCACCAATATCACATTATAAATCCAGAGCCTCTGATCTAGGGGTGGGTATGTTTCAATTAATGCTATGAGATGGAACAGAGTTGAATGGATTGGATCGAAGTTATTTTCATTGTTTGGATTTTAAAAATAAGGACAGGTAGAATAGAATCTAATGGTATCTATTCCATCAATTTCATTACTTACCACTATTTTTCATTTCCCTGAATTTGGATGGAATGGTATGGAATCACAGCTGGACATATTTTTATAATTTAAATTATTGTTTAACCCAAGTAAAATGAAGTGTGTCGCGTAGCACAAGAATGCTGTGTTTGTCATACAGCTGCGACTGATGACTTTTTCTGGCCAGTGCCAGCAAACAGTTGCAGAGTCGGAGACGCAGAATTTTGTCCTTACCAATGGCTGGACACTGAGTATTGGATTTATGCTATTAATTTGGGGATTGAGCAGACTTCACTTTTATTGTTATTTTATTTTATTATTGAGAACGTGAGGTGTTGAGGTTGCATAAGAACCAAAGACAAAACTAGTAATATTTTTTACTTATTCTGCATTTTACTGTACATCGATATTGGGATTTTATCAACAATTCAACATACAATGAATTACTGGGTTTTTGACTTATTGTATTTTTATATTGTCACAAATATTGATAATATTTTTGTTAATATTATTATTTTTACATTTCACGTGCATTACAAATGTAAATCTAGCATCAGATTGTTAATATTTTGAAGAATATTAAGTTTCTAGATTATGTAAAAATGAACTTTTATTTGAAATAAGGTTATAAGGGGAATAAAAAAGTTCTAACCCATTCACTTCACAAAGGATAGGATGGAAATTATGTTTGAAGTTTAATGGACATTTCGCATTCCCTAGTCCCTCTAAAGATTTTTGTTGCAATTATCAGGTTTAGACTACGAAATGAACGAGAAAACAAAGACGGCTAACAATGTATCCAGTATATAATCATAGATGAGATTCAATAACCTAACCTAATAGCCCTATTTATATTGGGTTCTATAATCAACTGATCAAACAATTTGTGTTTTATTTTGACGTTGACAAGTAAAACTATTTGTTACATTTCAACCACATTCTTGGTTCGTGTTCTTCATCATTTACAAATAAGCAATGTCCAGAAAACTAGACTTGACTAGCTAATTAAACCAATTAGCTGGAACCAGACCATAATATAGATTGATAGATTGATTAACATTAATATCTCTGCCCTGCATCTACACTATTTTTCATTAAAGAAATTCTACCGAATAAGTTTCTTTCAAAATTTTACCTCAACAAACTCAATTCAATCTACTTTCGGAACCTGGTTTTTCAAGCACATTTAGCAGTATATACTTAACATATTGGCGCTAAATACTCAATGCAGAATACACTCTGTCCCGATATCAATATTTAAGTTAAGGTAAAATGAACAAGCACATGTGCTTAACTTAGCACTAAATACAGAAAGCAACATTTTATTTAACGCATTTTTTTCAACAAAGAAAGTGAACAATAAAGTAGCATTTTAGTTTCGCATACAAGAAATCAAGGAATAATTTTAAAAAAATATTGAATAAAGAAAAACTCTGCAATATTTTTGAGCTCACCTAAGTTGGGAATACTTTGTTGGCAGCATTGAAGCAACTTTATCTGTGAACTGCACAAAGAATCAAGTCAGGAAAAAAAACATATTGAACACGGTCAAAACTTTACAGGAGGGATATAACAAACCAAAAAGCAACACCTGAAGCACAGGTCGGTATATTGATGCTGCTAAATATATGCCCTCCTCAGGTAAAACCGCTGCAGACCCATAACCCTCCTGCACCACATTGGGACCCTTCCTATTCCATCCTTGGCGAACAAGATCAACTCCTGAATATTAAAACAACCAGCCATAAATGTTAGAATTGGGAAAAAAATTAATAGCTTAATAAACAAAAAAATTATAAGGAAAATATGCTATGAATAAGATGTTCAGCAGTTAGGCAATGACCTGTCATCAAAGCATAAAACTACTGCTAGAGATTAAATTGTCAAGAATTAAGTAAAAGGGTGATATTATCAGAAACTTCCATAACTAATTTACAAATTAAAAGCTATTACAGAAATAGTACTGTCAGCACAGTATGCTAAAAGCTAACATATATGCAATATCATTCTAAACTGAAAGGGAAACAATTTAGAATTGCAGGTGCTAAACAACCAAATGGAAAATGTTCCTGTAACAGCGCTTGCTTATTTGTTTTTTAAACCAATATTACTGGTGGTCTTAAACATTGATGATTTTCTTGTCCATATCATAATATTGATAAGATTACTATTCTCATACACCATGTCTATTAAACAGCAGCTGTAATCATGTAGTAAACAATTAAAAGTGGGAGAAGGAAAATAAACATGCCAAAAACTTTGACAACTCAAATATATGCACAAATAAATATAAATTTCATTTTTCTTTGATATTGCAACTTTTTCTATCTATCAAGTATCAAATACACCACATATGGCACTTTTCTCTATGATAGGAATAGAAATTTTATCAGAGGTGAAATAAAAATATGTACAGACATTGCAAGGAAGAGGAGTGCTAGCAACACACTCTTCCCATCACGCGCTCTTTTATTGGTTGAAATTCAAACGCGTAGAAGTTTAGCTTTAACCCTCTAATAGTGATTCTTATATGTATGCAATTTTCACAAATTATGCAAGCTTCACCAAAATAAGCATATCTTAACAGCATCCCGTGTATACCAACAGCAACATGATTTTAAACTGTATAGGTAGAAAAGTTTAACTTCACTCCTTCAATTTAATAGAATTTATCATACCCTGATTAGGAACAGATATTGTAGCATCAGTAAAACGAAATGCAAAGGTAAGACCATTTTCCGATTCATCCCTGTAATCAATAAGAAACATTAATCATTAACTACATGATACAAATTTGATTTGAAAGATAATATTGTATTAACATAGAAAATTAAAATCTCTGTATTATTTTCTCCTGACAATTGTGAAGCTGACTCAAACGACTTATCAATCGCATTAAGGCAAAAGACCTTGTGTCAAATACCCTACTCATTTTTTCTTATCTAAACATCTTTCCTTGCAACACCAAAGTTTCAATTTATCTATAGACTGAGTGCATAAGAGGGGATTTGAGGTTGTGATTGTACTAATGCCATTGTTTTCTTTTCTATGTTTCTTCTTTGCACCAACGCATAAAAAAATACCTTGTGCTCTTTCTTGTAAGTCAAGATCTCTCTAATAAGATCACTTTCATAAATTAAAAAAAAAAAGTCACAAACTAACATGTGACACCGAGCATATCATAATTGAGTTGCAAACCAAATGCTCCTCAACTAGATGATTAACAGTGAATCCAAAATGAAGGCTGCATTAATTGTTTGATTGGAGCTCCATTTATTATCTATCAAGTTCTTATGCCAGCTTCATCAGACTTTCTTAATTATTAGGTGTCTGTGGCCAAAGGACTACTACACAATATTTCATAAAATTAAAACTTTGAATTGAGCAAAGGTTGTTGTTAAATGTTATATTTAAGAGCAAAAGAAATTTAACTCACTTGCCTTTTCTCTTTTGAAGGGACTTTGCTTGCAAGTCTGGCTGTTTGCACAGCGGCATCAGCAGATGCAGCTTCTGGAGTCGCCCGCAGAATTTCACATATAAGTTGTTGGCATTCACTCTACAAAGAAACATATGCAGTAAAAAAAACTAAACATGTTTCTAAACCAACAAGTGTGATACTTTCCAGTAGTTTCAACACTCACTAACATGCATGTCAAACTGCTTATTTAGTTTTCAGATTTAAACTTGTCATGAGTTTTCACTTCGCAAGTTAAGCTTTCTAGAAAGTTGGTCCTAATGACGGATCCAGAAGCTTAAAAGACGGGGGGCTAATTTTTATTTTCTTATGATAAATGTACATGTTAAAAACTTAAAGCAAGTAGGTAATCTTCTCATCTAGTACAATAATCAAGCTAAATACACAAACGCATAAAAGAGATGCACTAATTATAAAGTGAATGTCTCAGTTGAACAGGATGCGCATGAAACGTGGTCAACCCTTTAAGTGATAGTAAGCCTTTTACAAGTTCACTTATTATTATAGTAATATCTTAATAGCAATAATTTGCAATGGAGTGGGGAAATTATTAGCACAGATATGTCCTCATTCTATTATTAAATATCTTGCAACTGAATGACCCCTAGATATAGATTACCTGTAACACTGTCAAGGAGAAACTTATGCTGTAACCTCCTGTGACTTGAGATGTTTCAGAATCAGGGTTCCAACTCACATCTACTGGCACAGATTTTGGTGTGTTCATGTCAACATGCTGTCTGACTTTTGCTTCCAACAGCTCCCCAACAACAACATGGTTCTCTATAGAATGATACACAAGATGACAAATTTACTATAAAGAATAATGACTAAAATAGAAAGCAGACAACAACAACCAAAACATTTTGTCACTAGGTGGTGTTGGCTACAATTTTCCTTGGTCTTCATTTACCTCCATTTATTGAACTATCCTCTATCTAGTTTACCCTCCTCACCAATGCTTTTATGTGTTTACAAATATAGAAAGTGCACACACACACACACACACACAGAGAGACAGAGAGAGGGAGGGAGAGGGAGGGAGAGAGAGAGAGAGAGAGAGAGAGTGTGTGTGGGTGTGGGTGTTAGGACTTAAGCCCATGAGGAGAGCACAACCCAAAAGACTAGTCCAATAATCTACTCGATGTGGGACTCCTAACAGTGGGTGAGAGAGAGAGAGAGAGAGTGTGTGTGAGTGAGTGAGTGAGAGAGAGTAAGTGAAAGTAATTTGTTTGATGCATCTCAACTGAATTGATTCCAGTGTAGCTAACTATTTATACATTGTTAGCTGTAGCAATTCTGTTACAGCAGAAACTAATGGGCTTGAAACCCAAGTACAATAGGGCAAGTAGCCCGCACAAAGAGCAGTGTGAATACTGAAGTGAAGATATAATCCTATATCTCTAATACAATGGGCTTCTCCACACATTCCCAAACCACACAAGACTCTGCTGTCTTTTACACAGCAGGTGTTTCCCCAACTTTCTCCCTAGTGCTTTTATTCATAATCCAATATTATTTTGCGTGACCATTTATTTATCTTAACATTCTCCTCTCTGCAACATTAAGTGTGCCATTAAACTAGAAAGAAGAATGCATAATAAAATTATTGTGACTCACCAAATATTCGAACAACAGCATCCAAAATTGAATCAAGAAGCTCCTTCGCTGCAATTTGTGCTTTGCCACCAGGAGCCATGAGAGGGGAAACAGGGCTTACAGCCAACAGAGTCCCAGCAATAGATATCCCATTCTTACGCTTCTGTTTTGGCAACTGGTAGCTTTCCAGTTGACCTTTAATGAAGTGTAGATCACCTGTTCCAGTTCGGGAACCATGACCAATGCTAGACCTTGATGAATTCAAAAGGTCTGCATGGGCTTTAATCTTGGATGAAATAATTTCATGAATTGTTGGTCGTAATCTTTGGCTGGTAAACAATAAAACCAGTATAACTTACACACTATCATCACTAACAAATATATAACAATAACAAAAACAAAACGATATTATGAAATATGGTAAAGCCTGCACAGACAACCATGCCTAAAAAGCACAAAAATGATAATAATGTGAAAGAAACCATGGGAAATATATATATATATATCACAACAATGTTTACATCACCATAAATTAGTTCAAGTTGTCATTGCAACATGCTTTTCTTGTTCAGAGGGATTCACTTGCTGCCAGGCATCCAGAGATCACTGTACTATAGAAAAATAACACTTGCAGTCTGTTTGGATCTGCAGAAACTGGGAGGACGGATGGCTGCATAGTGGAAAGTTTTTTTAAAGCTGTGCCTTCCATTGTTGGATTCTCTTTTTATAGTAGAGAGGAAAGATTAAAATTTGTGGGTCGCACACCAATAAAGCTTTCCGCGCAATCATGGAAAGAAAGTGGAATGATAACACTATTTGTTGTAAAGTCAGAAACACCCACACATTGAATGATGTGCAATATTCACATGGATAAGCTCTGATACCAGCTTAGAATTTGGGCTTGACTTGACAAAACCAGCTTGTAAGGTGAGAACTTCCCACCACCTATAAACATATTTTCATGCCTTATCTCATCCACTATGGAACTCTTAACATTGGGCATTGAGGTTAGACACCGGTCTAATGGCTCTATTGTGATTAATATTCAAAGCAAGTGTATTTTGTAACTATCTGGCCAAACAATTGTAACTGATGTTAAACCAATGGTAAGTACTTTTGAATCTAACTCGACCTTCTTGGAGGATTGCCCAAGTTTTATAAGCTCTATTAAGGCCATATTTAAGCTAATTTGGGACTTGGATATTTTACAATACTATCAAAATATTTCCAATGTTCTTGGAGGGAACAGATCATTGTGGACTGATGCGTCTTGCTATTGAGCCTCACTCTTCCTTTGATGGTTTTCTGTGATGTGTACTGGGCCTCGGACACAGATGATTGCAGTTTATCTTGGACACAACTAAATTCCCTAGCGGTCCTGCAAACATAAAGCGGTTGCAAAAAGTACTTTTGGGGCTGAATACAGGAGTAGTGGGGGCCTGCTTCAAGCCGGTCTGAACAAGGCCACTGGATATGCCGAATACGCAGGCTAAATTGGGTGTCTTAAAATATTGCTCAAGCCACTCCTATAGTTAAAATCCTGATTTAAAATGCAAAATTGTACGAGTCTAAGATTTCAGGGGTGCTGGGCGACTTCGTTTCATTAGAATGTCTAATTCACTGCTGTCATTGGCTATTTTGTTCATGACTTATGAATTACTGGTTATTTAAGACATTATTTACGAACTTCCTTATAGTTATGACTTTAAGTTTAATTAAGTATTTGAATCTAAAGGTTTAGTTTCTCTTACTAATGTAAATTTATGCATGAGTATTAATTTTATGAATATTTGAGTTTTATGAATTTTGTAGAATCTTATGATTCGTGTTATGATTTCATGCCTTACGATTTTACTACCCCTTTTCGATTATGCGTGGAATCTCGATTTTAACTACCTTTGGTTCCTTCATCTTGAGCTTGTGGAGGGTGGGAGTAGAGCTGTCAATTTATGGGGCCTTGACAATTTGGGCCCCAACTCCATTGACATGGGGGCCTAAAATATTTTAAGTGAATGAGCCCTTTTTTTTGTAAACCCCAAAATAGTAAGCCCTAGATATTAAGGGGGCCTAAAATTGGCCCCATTTCCTTTAATTTTTGTTTTCAATTTTAGGTATTTCTGATCTTTTAGTTTGTTATGTTTACTTTTAGAATTCAATTCAAATATAAGTTACAACTAAATAACTAACACTTAGCTGTCACAACCTTAACTACAGTTATTTCAAATCATAAATACGAGTGCTCACAGCTTTTGTAAATTTTAATTGACTTTCAGAAATACAATTTCTCAGTTTCAGTAAACAAAATATTCTTTTCTCTCAATTTCTGAGACAGCAACAAGTATCACATCCATTCTACTAATTGAGGGGATTTGGCATCCACAAATCATGAATTGCATGAATTAGTATGTTGTTTTTTAGGATAAAAGGAAAAATATGATTAAAGAAAGAAAGAAAAAAAAAGGACCAAATCCTGATATTAAAATAGGATAAATTAAGGGGAAAAAATGCAGAAGTAGAGTTGATATTTGGACTTTCATGAAATAAAAATCCCAAGCAAGAGTCAAGATCCAGCTAGCAACACTAGTGTGAAAAGTTAGTTTTAAGAGAAGCTTATTGAAAAAAGCAAATCAAAACCTTCAAAGAGATAAAGAAACAGAGTTTTCTTGAAAAGAATAAATATTATTAAAATAACTAACCAAATCATAGCACCAGCAGCTGACACTTTTCCAAGCATACACAGACACTCAACCATGGTCTGAAGATACTTCACATAAAGTGGAGCATCACTCTTTCTAATTGTTTCCTGCACAAGAAACTCGGAACTTCAGTTCAGAGCTAAAAGTCACTGAAAATTCGAGAAGCAATATGAATTTAATACCAATTATACAATTAAGTGGCGCATACAAGAAATTCATCAGGTGTCGAATTCGAAAGCCATGTTGGCATTTGACGAAGAGCACCACTGGCATCCTTTGTGACACCACTACCATTGATTCTCATGTTTTCCATATCCCCATCTAAAGTAGCTTCTTCACTTGAAACCAGAGCGCCTTCCTCATCATTGCCATCAAAAGAACTGAAACACACATTTGATGGTATTTTATATACTATATTCCACAAGCACAATCCAAACTACACCCTAACATGTAGAGCAACAATCAAGACTTATCACACTAGGTGGGATCAGCTACATGGATCAAACAACGTAATAGTGCTCTATCAAACAACACACCAATATGACGCTGGAAAAAGAAAAATTGGAGATTGTCTCTTTAAATTGTTATATCCTTAGATTAGTCAATATTAGTGAAGAGGGTATTAGAGATACAAGTGTACATAGCTTAGTTTACTTGTGTATGTGCCAGCTCATCAGTAGCTGTATTCTGAGCCGTACAAATCTGTATATAAACCAGATCCATCTCAAAATTGTAACTAACTTTTCATATATTGAAAGTAACAATTCTGTAATAAACTTTCTCTCTCTTCTCTCTTCCTCTCTATCTCTTCTTCATCATATGATGAGTTTATCAAACTCTATTAGAGGGCACAACCTAAAGTGGACATTACGAAAATGGAGCTACATGACTACGCCACATCAACCTAACAGCAACAATCCAGCAAAAAAAACACTACCAAAGCTAGCATCGAGTAGTATAACCAGTATTCCGTGTAGCAATTAATAAAATCACACTATAAAATATTCTCATCATCCCTTTCAACAATCTCGTCCATTCTTGACAAATAAGACAATATGAGAGGAATTTGCTAAATCAGAATATCTACTATGAAAGCAATCTCCCCTCAGCCATCAATGAAGCAATGTGCAACAGTAAAAAAAACTGCATGAAGCTTCAATGGGAAATAAGAAATGATTTATGCAATTTACGTTGGAGTATATAAGTATCTGATGCATTAAGCATCTTAGTGTGGTTTAGTTACACTTTTAAGCCTTCCATTGCAGGCTAATGACAGCTGTCAGGTTGTGTACAGTTGTCATACTACCTCATGACCCTATATATACTTGTCTCCCCTTGTAACCTGAACTCTAACAAGAAATAACAGATTCAGTTACAGAGTTAGTTACAACTCTCTCTTCTCTTTCTTCTCTCTGAGTTTTTCAAGCTTTTCACATTCATCAATGGCGATTCCTGTTTCTAACAGTTTAGAACTAGGAAAAATAGCAGAAATAGTCAGAAGTTCAATTGACCAGTATTACCCTCTGTCCACAGATCCCGCCCTATATGATCCATCAATCTGGAGGCCATTTTGATTGTCACCTTTGAATGACTTTGTTCTTCGAGACAGAGGTTGTGAGTTATGCGCAGTAAGTGCAACAGAAATGGTGGTGGGAACGTCGTCGTCATTCTCCAGCATAGTTGAGCCTGAAGCACTGTACACAAAAGAGTTCAAACACAATATATCATATCATCAGTTCACAACAAATAAACTGCACAGCTATATTAAATTGGCTTTAAGCGCCATGATATGAAAATGTTTTCGCATAGAAACAAATGCAAACAAAATAGAAGAGAAATTAACGAAAGAGCAAAATAGAGCTTCGGAGTTTGCTAGAAAATAGCATATCAAGGGAGAAATATAAAGCACAGATGAGCCACCGCTAAAATAGCATTTCAGAAGCATATACTCTGAATGCCTTTGCAAAAAAATGTGTACTCCAATATCTCACAGCATCACGATCTAAGTAAGAGATAGGAACGGAAAAACAAATACCTATATTCACCTTTGTTGTATAAATGTGCATGTAAATCCTCCAAAATCTTATAAAAGAGAACTCCACGCAACTTTGTTAAATCAGAACGGACATCTTGGAGTGCCCCAACCTAGGCCACATGTCAAACATAATTATTACAAACAAAAAACACATTGAAATGTTCATAGAGATGATTAAATAAATGGAAAAATATTAACAAAGAGGGAGAGAGAGCATTTTGAATCAACAATAAGCTTGAGAAGGGATGTACATTAGTCGTATAATATAGAGGTTCTAAACAAGTGAAAATTTTATAGCTGTCTGTTAGTGCTTCTTTCCCTATGCTAGAGGATATGGTTAAGTTTAGTGACTCTCACTAGTATTTCAATCTCAAACTAATGGTAATTTTAAGGGAAAATACATTTCTTTCTTTTTTTCTTCAATGGAAATACAATTCTAATATGCAGAGAGATGCAGAAGTTTTGTTATACACTTCTGATTTTTAGTGATTTTGACCTTTTTCTTTGGATTCAGGATACAGTCACATTCACATTTTCTTTGAACAATAAACTGTTTCTACCAAAGAACAAATACAACACGTAACAAAAAATAAGCCTTCAACACAAAATACACTGAAAATAGAATAATAATATAGTAAGTTGAAAACCTACAGTTTGGAGACCTCGCTCAAGCATCATAATGGATTGCACATGCAATTGAACTGCAGTATAATATTGCTTCTCAGCAATGAGTTTCTCAATACGAGCTGGAACCTTAGCAATGTCTTCAATTTGATCCAATAAGGAGATTATGTGTCGTAATGTGACTGATCGATACCATAATTGATGCAATTGCTTATTGCGGGCACTAAGATGCTTCTTGGCCTCTGTCAAATCTACCTTTAAGACGCCTATACTTTCAGTGGATTCACTAAAAAGCCTCAAGATCTGGGAATAGTTTTGGATAGCTCTGTTGAAACCACTATGATAAGATTGTACAACTTCATCGACAACCTCCTCAATAACGTCACTTTGCTCCTTCAAAAATTGGGCGGCAGCATCTCGATCTTTTGACGTCAAAATATGAACAACGTGAGGTAACGAATCAAAACGAGCAACAGTCCAAGTCTCATCTATCCTAGAGAGTTCTTCTCTCAGATACTGCATTCAAATGGAAAACAAAGACTCAATTTGTCATCAATGAATGAGTACTCAGTGCAACATATGAGAAATGCAATTGCAATAAATGAATAAATCTAATCATAATAATAATACTATACCATCAATAATCTACAGACACGGACACCGGACATGACACGGACACGGTTAATAATCTGAGAAAATCACATAATTTGGTGTAATTATACGTGTCAGCGTCGGTGTCGTGTCGGACACGTACAAGCCTAATCCGAGGAGTGACCATGCTTCATAGCTAACGATGAATAAATCTGAAAAGGAGGAAATATAGCTTACAGATTTTTCTGGAGGCAAAGGTAAGTCATCAAAAATTCCCATATTGAACCTTCTTCACTGTGTCCAAAGAAACACCATGAAATGAAGATATAACTGCAATGCGAAAATCCAATTGCATATAAATGAATCATCAGAATTCTTAGGAGGAAGAAGAAATGACACAAATACAACACCGGATCTTATAATTGAACTTATGACAGTAGAATTGTTTGAAGAAGAAGAAATCACAACTAACTTACCAAATCCGGCGAACAGATGCAATTTCCGGTACGGTGGTCACCGGCGAAGTTGCTCCGATTCTAAATTTGTGAGTTTTTGTAAAGAAGAATGGTAGAAAATGATGATTGGAATTGATTAAAAATTAGAGAGAAGATGCTGGTTGTATTCTGGAAAATGAAAAAAGGAGAAACGCAAAATTATTTAATAAAATAAATGTAATTATATGTTTTTACATAGACACATATTTATCACTTATCAATAAATTAAAATTAGTTGTTTCAAAGAAAATAAATTAATGATTTGAAAGAAAAAATAATAAATTAAAATTAGTATTAAAAATTATTTTTTAAAAAATTACATATCAAAAAAGATTTTGAATTTTTTTTATCACTTATTGGTTTTTGATGATACTTCATGTAACAAACTAACACCTTTTAAAAATTTATTATAACTTAATTTATTTATTAATTGTTATGTTATATGTTTTTCTAATAAATATTAATATTTATTTTTGTGATATTTATTTTTTCATGTTGATGAAAAGGGAAAATGTTTCGTGTTGATTCAATAGGAATTTAGGAAAATGTATAGGGTTTGTTGAAATGCCTTAATGATTTAAATTTTCTTTTTTTCTTTGTTAACAGAAATGCAACAAATGTGAAAGGAAAAAGTAAGTTTTACCTCTTAATTACTCGAATGATTGTGATAAAGAAAATCCAAAATCGCTCAAAAATCACAAGATTTTAGAGAAAATTGAAGTTGAGTGCAAAAGAGGAAATGAAAGTACAAGCAAGTTATGCTATATATAATAACACTTTCGAGAGATACATGTTGAAATTAAGCGACCAATCTACTCTCAAACTCTCCGATAGTTATATACCTGATGTTCTAAATAAGAGTAAAATGAGAATTTCGGAGGGCATTATAGATATGGGGGCCTAGAAAGAAATCTTCACAAAATTTTAGAGTAATCCAAAATTATTTATCATAGTTGATACACTAAAAATATCTTCTGCATTTTTTTTTATAAAAAAAAAACGATGTCATTTTTGACAAATATTAATGATATTTAATATTTATCCAAAAACAGTGTTGATAAATAAATACTAAATTCCAAAAAACAAAAAAAAAATCCTAATAACCTCCTATTTTATGGGTAAAAGATCCAAAGGGGGAGCAATACGCTATAAAACTCTGATATAAATCATGTTTAATGAGATTTTTTAAATTTAAATCCATCTTAATGATCGAAAGAATAACTTTCTACCTAATCTCCCTCTACCTATTGACAAACCTATACTTTATGTGCCTTGCCATTATTTCCTCCTCAGAACAATGAAAAATAAGTGTAGTAAAAATTGAAGAAAATGAGACTGTAAAACTATATATAAATACAACACTGTGACTCATTTGGCACATGCTTCTTATAACTTGGGTAATTTCCAGCAAGAACTTTGATCTGAAACTGGAAGTAATTAAATCAATAACATCTCAATAATAAGTTTCTCCATGCGAGCTATGCAAAGATATTGAATGTTTGCATTTATCAGCATTGAGTCATAATCTCAGCCCCATCAGGTGTTATCAAAAGGGTTTGTTCAAACTGAGCTGAAAGACTTCCATCTTCTGTCACAACTGTCCAGTTGTCTTTCCACATCACTGGATTGATACTGCCCATAGTCAGCATAGGTTCTGTAAAATTTACCAGGTAAAGGAAAAAATAAAATAATGTTAACGTTATAACAAAATCTATAAATCTTGGAGGATTGTTTTCTCACTAAAGCAAATTTAAAGGGTTGTTAAGAACATGACTGCCTCATGAAAACCATGATTATATAGACCTAAGAGTCTATTAGGAGCCTTAACTCTATATATGAAAAACATTCTCAACCACAGTTTCTTCAAAATGTGATGAGTTGTAAGGTTTATGTATTAATTCCTATGGCATGGGTTTTTCTCAAATTAAACACCATCAACAACAACAACAACAAAACCTTATTCCAGTAGGGGGAATCAGCAATATGGATCAAAGCAATGTCATAATGTTCTATCATAAATCATGTCTATAGACAAACTATTGGCCTCTAAATCTTTAGCCTATAGTTTTGTCTTCTTCTGCCTCTAATGCAATAACTCCTAATCCTATCTCATCTAGTATTTCCACTCATAAAATGCAACATTTTCATCTTTGCTTTTTCTCAAATTAAACATACACCCAACAAATAAGGGAAAGAAAAACAACATGCACAACACTTCCTCATATAGACATCACGAGCCACCGATGGGTTTTCAAAAAGTTTAAGCAGTATATACATTCAAGAAATCCCCAAATCCCAAAATACTTGTGACTTCTGAAAACATAACACCAAGGGTATATGCCTGGAACTTGGTTTAGCTTATACATAAGAAAGTAGCGATCGAGGGAATGGGGAATTTGGACACAAATCATTTTGCATGTGATTGCAACATTGAAGAAAATAATTGTGGCACTGAAAGCAGAATATTAAGAGCTCAATTTCGATTTGGGTCCACAATTTCTGCCACTTTTCTGAAAGAGTGCAAATGATCTGAAAATGAAGGATTGTGCTTTAACTAGAATTTTGTTCGTTGTAGTATCTACATTCCCTACTGTTCAATTATACCAAGAGGAAAATCATTATTTTCACTCATTTCCATTTTCCATTATTTTTACCAAGCGCTCGATTAGGGAGTCAAAATCAAAAAAATTCCATTCCACTCCACTTTCACTACTCTCTATATAGTACTATCCTCCACAATTAAAACAGTTAGCAACACTAAAACTCGTTACAAAATGAAAGTTGAAATTTCGTATGATTCCTATGCACCCCTTCCCCACATCTCAGCTGTTGCATTTCTGTGCCAAATTAGAAAGCTACATACACTTAGCCTATGTAAACTCAAAGTATGCACAATTATTCCAAAAATAAGTGGCTTACATACATGGTAATGCATATCCATATGTTAAGTTGACACTCATATTATTCACATACAGCAGCTTCCAAATTTAAATTTAGCAGTGTGGCCATATTTGTGGACGTGTGAACTTTTATTGGCAGATGCATGAATATATTAAACTATCATGTTGTTTACGCTATGCAAGGTTGAAATTTCCAAGGGGAAAGAAAAGAGAGAATTTCAAGGAAGAGTGAAATGATAAAAGGCAATGAGTATTTTTACATATCTAAATATTGAGTTGTGACACTAAGAATATGTATGAATTATACAATAGTTTTACGTGTTAAAATATATGCACATATCTCAATTTTTTAAACATTAATATTGTAACATATCAGATATATAATATTAAAACTCAATCCATGCAACAGAGAACAAGAGCAAAACAAATGCAAAGATTCCAGCTTCGCAAACAATAATCATTAGTTCATAACAATCTATATTGTATTGAAAAAAAATTACCAATTGTGAAGGTTTGATTTAACATCATACGTCCATCTTCATTGTTTCCTGAAAATAAAAATAGTCAGAATAATTGTTACAAACATAAATCTGAAATATTGAGGTTTGGAGAAAAAAATGTGGAAAGAATATGAAATGTTTTTAATATAAAATAAGGGTGGCTAACTGATGTCCAAACGAGCAGTTTGAAATTCAACATCAGCCGTGTACTCATGTATTATATATGTCTAACAGTATAAGCTAACAGGGACCTTCTGTTTTTCTAATGGAATATAAAATATAGGACTTATTTGTAAAGTTTACCAACTTTTATGTAGTGAAAGAAATGACTTTACTTCCAAACCTCTGCCTTCTTCAATTTCTTAGTCTACGCAAAATACTCTTTGATTAATGCTTTGAATTTCTAAAAGATTAATGCTTATAATTTTTAAAATTAAACAAAATATTAGTGATTATCATTTCTAAAATTAATGGACACATGCTGATTTCAATATTCCTTATAAGCAGTAAAATAAATATAGATTTCCAGCACAGGTTTGTTGCTAGTATCGAATTGAAGTGAAACTGACAAGGAATATTGACAAAAGTTCAAAGTTTAAGTTTATTACTGAAGTGCAGAATAACTGGATCAGCATGAAAAACACGTCCAACCCCATGCCCAACAAACTGTTGCACAACACCATATCCATATTTATCTGCATGATCACTTAAAAAAAAAAAAAAACACACATCAAAGGTGAATCATATAGTGAAGAATCAAATTAATTCAAATCACAGTCATCAACTACTAACCAATATTAGCACAATATTGAAAATTGCTTAGACACTGCTTTAGTTTCCTTCAAATTATCATTTTTAAATTATTCCACCCCGCCCTATGTTAAGGCCTGAGGAGTAAAAGGTAGATGTAGGTACACTAGAGGGTACTATGAAGGCCATGGAAGAAGCATGCACCCTCTTTTTTCTGGTTTTCTAGCACACAGTTTTTCTACAGAGATGTAATGCAACAAATGACACGGCACGACTAAATGAATGTGAAGTTGAAAGCCGAGTCCCACTAGATAGGTTGATGTTGAACTATTGTGGGTTCATAGAAAGGAGTACACATTTCCGTAAAAGCAGTTTGTATGAAGATTGGAGAATACTCAGCATGAAGAATGGGGATGTGTGAGTCATCTACGCCCTAAGGGAAAAATTATTGGATATTCTTCAGAGTAATACTCACAATGGTTGAGAGTTTATTAAAATTTAATTCTGTGGCATGCTTAAATAGTTTCACCCGGGTGGGGATGAACACTTTTTAGAAGAACTATTTAAAGGACACGAAGTTAAAAACTGACATTTTTTGCTATTAACCTTATGTTTGGTTAAGATGTATAGGATCATGGGTCTAAACCAAAGCAACTACCATTTACTATACATAATCCTACTGCCAGAGGGTTTCTGAATTTATGTGGAATAAGGAAATGCAGGAACGAGAGAACAAATGATAGGAACATCTTACTGAATTGTTCTGCCAATTTTCTTGTATTCCACTCCTGGTGCACATATGGATATTGCTTTATCTAGGCATTCTTTAGTGACCTGTATCAATCAAACAAGGGAGAAAACTCCACTCAGATAAGCACAAAACGAATGACGAGGACAATATCTCAATTCTAAAAATAAATAAAAACACTTTAAGAAAAAAG